>Ga0070728_10001266_pt1 | contig 39366 bp, 32 predicted proteins | sample tdDd471_FD_66723 | JGI IMG/M metagenome (GOLD analysis project Ga0070728, IMG submission 66723) | Marine sediment microbial communities from the Atlantic coast under amendment with organic carbon and nitrate - tdDd47.1 | ecosystem: Environmental > Aquatic > Marine > Coastal > Sediment | place... | reverse complement strand
CGTCTCGGTCCGATTTCATAGGGAATATCTTTACCGGCAGCTTTAGAAAACGCTTCTATCACATCTAAAACACTATAACCATTTCCTGTACCGAGATTGTAAATGACAACACCTGGTTTGCTGTTCAGTTTTTCCAGTGCTTTCAGGTGTCCTGCAGCCAGATCCATAACATGAATGTAATCTCTAACACCGGTTCCATCAGGAGTATCGTAATCATTGCCGAATACACCGACCTTTTCTCTTTTACCAACAGCGACCTGAGCTACATAAGGAACAAGATTATTGGGTATGCCATTGGGATCTTCACCGATTCTTCCACTTTCATGAGCTCCGATCGGATTAAAATATCTGAGGATAGCTATATTCATAGAATTGTCGGCAACATAAAGATCTTGAAGGATCTGTTCGAGCATCAATTTTGTTCTTCCATAGGGATTAGTCGCACTGAGAGATGCTTCTTCTGTAATAGGAATAATCTCCGGATCCCCGTAAACTGTAGCACTTGAGCTGAAAACTATATTTTTAACCTTGTACTTTGTCATAAGGTTGCAAAGGATAAATGTTCCAGTAAGGTTATTGTGATAATAATGAAGGGGGATTGAAACCGATTCACCGACAGCTTTGAGACCGGCAAAATGAATAACTGAATCAATGGAATTCTCTTTGAATACTATTTCCAGGTCATCTTTATCCAAGAGATCAGTTTTGTAAAATTTAACTTCTTTTCCTGTAAGTTCCTTAACACGATTTAATGATTCTATTGAACTATTTGATAAATTGTCAACTACAATGACATTATGTCCTGCTTCCAATAATAAAAGGCAGGTATGACTACCGATATAACCGGCACCTCCGGTAACTAAAATATTCATTACAACTCCTGTTCTTTTTCAACTACATGTATTTTAGTTCAAAGTTTATCGATTGGGAATACATATAATTTTTATTCAATGAAATATTGATCTAGAATAGATAATTGCAACTAATCAAAAAGTACTATGTATAATATTAAAAGAGTAAAAAAAAATCATGAATATTTTGTATATCTAATGTTTCATTTTTGAAGTAACTTTATATTATACATAAAAAAGGATTTCATATGATTATAAAAAGAATTCTGTTTCTCTTTTTTTTAATTTTACTCTGCATCAGTTGTAAAAATTCTGTTTTGGATTTAAATGTTGATGTTACAGATCCCGATCCTCAAGATATAGGAAATCTTTTAGAAATACCAGAAGATGTTTTTTTAGCAGTCAATATTAATGGGAAAATTGTCGGATTTGATTCCAGAGATCCTTTACATGATTCAATCCTGGCTGAAAATGCATCAACAGATCAGAGATATTCCAATATCAAAATATCTGCAGATTGTAAATATCTTCTATATTCAAAAAAAAATAATACAGTAGTTGATTTGGTAATCAAGAATTTGAATGATGAGAATGCAGATGAAATAGTTGTTCAAAACAATATTTCAAGTAATGAATCCGGTTTTTTAACTTCTGATATCATTTACTATTCTTACAGTGGAAATATCTATTCATATGAAATCTCTTCAGAAATAAAAAGCCGATTAGTGCCTCATATGGCAAATAGATGTAACCACTTCCCGGTTTTTTCTCCTGATAAGTCGAAATTAGTTTTTAAAGATCAGGATACATCAAAAGACGACATAGCAACCCATGCATGGAGTACTATTATTGATTTCAAAACTGAAACTTCGGATTATAATTCAATTTTACCTTATCAGGATTATAACGGAAGCAATCCTGTAAATTTATATGATGATTTCTACTACTCCTGGAGAGATAATGATCATGTGATATTCAAAAGCATGCCTGGTTTGACATATAAGCTGATGGAGCAGGATTTAGTGACAATTGGTTCACAACCTACTAATGCGAATATTCAATATAATAATAATAATGTTTTATTTGATAAAATACTAATATCACCTGATAATTCAAAGCTTCTCTTATATGGATATAAAGGAGTGTACTTAATAGATTTAACTGTGGAAGAATCTATGACGGGAATAATCGAAGCAGAGCAACTATATTACTCAACAAACATACAGACGCAATTTGGAATTTTCAGTTCTGATTCTCAATATGTACTAGTAGCCACTAACAGCTGGATAGGTCTATATGATTGTGATTCCCTGAATAAAACATTATTTTCATTTTCAGATTATCTGGATGATGATACTTTTATTTATGCTTTGACACAAACATCAAACTGGGACAAATAATTACTATAAATTCTACCCTAAATAAGGCGAGTCATTTTAAGATCCGCCTTTTTTTAATCCTACTAACGGTTTCTCTCCCGATTCCGCGAATACTTTATCAAATAATACTGCCGCATAACAACAGCATCAAACTTACTCAATTTCTTCGCTCCACCGAGAAACTCCGCCTCGATAAAAACCTTACAGCTCTTCTCCAGGATCTGAGCGACAGCAAAACAGTCATCCATAGTCGGCGCCGCACAGATAGCCCCGTGATTAGCCAGAATAGCCGCATTCCTTCCTTTTATAGCTTTCAACACCACCCGAACCATTTTCTTCGTACTGGGCAACGCATAATCGGCAACCCGGACATCGGGGCCGATCAACTGAGCCATATCATCAAGCACTGCAGGCAAAGTTCTATGAGCAGCAGCAATAGTCGAGGCATTCACCTGGTGAGTGTGAATCACGGCATTGATATCCTTCCGGCTTCTATAGAGCCCCGCATGAACACCTTTCTCCGATGACGGTTTGACTTCCCCTTCATACTCTTCTGTATGCATATTCATAATCACCACTTCTTCCGGCTTCAGATCGTCATAAGTTCTTCCGCTTGGGGTGATGGCGAAATAGATGTCGTCGATCCGGCAGCTGACATTTCCCCAGGTTCTGGCGACCAGTCCCTCTTTCAGTAATAATCTGCCTGCATCACAGACCTCTTTCTGTGCTTCTTCTCTGGTCATAGTTTGGCTCCTTCGACTTTTCTGAACACTTTTTCGAATCGGCTCAGAGCTTCATCTATTATTTCATCTGTATCAGCGGCAGATGTGTACATGCGGCTTCCGGCGAGGGTGACAATACCTTCAGCCATGTAAGCAGCTCCCATATGGGTCATCTTTTCCTGTCTCTTATGGATTTCTTTCAATTTTCCCGGAACCTGCCAGATTTTCTTCAGATTGATGTCAAAGAGCATAGTTCCCACTGTTTCCAGGTGACAGATTGATCCCTGATTGTAAGCGACAAAAGGAAGCTCGTATTTTCTGATCAGTTCTTTCAATCCTTTGGTCAGTCTGTCTCCGGCATGGGACGCTTTCTCAATGGCACCGGTCTCTTCTATTTTTTTCAGTGTGTAATATCCGGCGACTGCACTGAGAGGATTGGCCGCCAGCGTTCCACCGACATGGGCTTTTTTTGTTTTCTTCCCGCCAATTCCTCCGGCGAGGTAAGCCATATATTTCTTTTTCCCACCGAGTCCGCCTGCCGACGGATATCCTCCGGCTACAACTTTTCCGAATACGGTCAAATCGGGAGTGACTCCGAAATACCCCTGGGCGCCGCTCATTCCGATCCTGAATCCAGTAACAACCTCATCAAAGATCAGCAGGGCTCCGTATTTTGTACAGAGTTCCCGGACTTTACCGTTGTAGTCATAATCAAGGGGCCTGGTTCCACTTTCCGGTCCCATTGGTTCCATAAGCACAGCGGCTGTTCCGCCGCGAAGTCTGTTTCTCTTTAACATTCGCTCCATGGCTTTTACATCGTTGGGATAGACTTCCTGTGTGTATTTGTAACAGGAAGAAGGGATTCCATGAGATTGAAGTCCCCCGACTCCGGGGATACGGCATCCGTAGGAAAGCTGATCGCTCCACCCGTGGTAGGCACCGCCGAGTTTGATGATATTTTTCTTCTTCGTCGCCAGTCTCGCTACGCGGATAGCTGCCATGTCCGATTCTGTTCCGGAATTGAGCATTCTGAACATATCCACTCCGGGAAAGCGCTCACAGATAAACCTGGCCAGTTTCATTTCATATTCGTGAAAAAGCCCCGTAACGGATCCTGTCGTATCGAGTAATTCTTTAACTTTTTCCCTTACTTCCGAATCGTTACTGCCGAGTACTGTCGGTCCACCGGCCTGTAAAAAATCTATGTATTTGTTTCCGTCGAGGTCGTGAAGATAAGCTCCATCGGCTTTTGTAAATACTAACGGATGAGGATAGTTAAAAGCGAGGTTGTGCTGCACTCCCCCGGGAATGTACTGCTTGGCTTCTTCAATCATCTCTTTTGATTTCTGACATTTATCATCATAGTATTTCAGATATTCTTTCAGGGCTTTTTTCGTAATTGATATGGATGGTTTGCTGATTAGTTCGTTCAACTCGAGCATCAACTCTTTAGTATCGTGATATTCTGTCACTTCATTCCTCCGTTCATAATAGCAAATGACTTTTTATTGGATTTATAGAGGGTTTTGAAAACCTTGTAGTTTTTGTTGTAAAATTCTCCTGTTGTAAGATCCGGTTGAAATGTTTTCCGCAGAGCTATCCTTTCCTTTACAGCATCATAATTGTCAATAATGCCCAATCCCAGTCCACAGATTATAGCAGCTCCCACAGCACCGGTATTTTTAGAGTCTTCCAGTGCTTCTACGGTTTTCCCCGTTACATCCGCCAGGATTTGACAGGTAATGTCTGACTGGGCACCACCTCCTGCAAATCGCAGTGAGTTACCGACTTTGACTCTGGTTTCAATGGATTCGAGCAACCACCTATTGTGATAGATCATCCCTTCAACAACGGCTCGGATCATATCGTTCTTGCCGCTATTCAGATTGATGTTGAAGAACATGGCTCTCGCATTGGGATCTTCAAAAGGAGCCCGGTTTCCATGTAACCAGGGAGTAAAAATGATTCCGTTGGCTCCGGGAGGAACAGTGCTGATAACTTCACTCAGGTAATCATATAAAGTATTATAAATTGTCTCGGGATCTTCGGCGACATTCTTTTTTTCCAGGTAGATTCCAATAGAATCCAGTGCAAGGTGATCGCGAACCCATTCGAGGCATTTCCCCGAGGTCTCCTGTTCACCAATATAATTGTAATAACCAGTTCGGGCTCCGAAGATGGAGGCAATCATATGATCGATATCAACTGTTCTCTTTTTCAGGACTGAAGCCACCCACCCCGATGTGCCCATATAGATGTGGGTATCATTTTCATCAGTCATGCCTGCACCGAGGGAGATCAATGTCAGATCGCCTCCCCCTCCGAATACGGGTATATGGGGATTCAATCCCAGTTGTTTAGCGGCTTTTTCCGTCAGCCCACCGGCAGAATCTGTTGATTTTATGATTTCCGGCATATGGTTGTAATCAACTCCGAACATACGGCAGAGACTCTTACTTAAAACTGATTGTTTTTTTCTCGTATTGTATAAAAATGTGGCATTGGCCGAGTCATCAGTCATACAGAATTTATCAGTACACTGGAGGATCAGGTATTCCTTCACATCGAGCCACTTGTATATTTTGCTGAATACTTCCGGTTCATTTTTCTCTACCCATTTGTATTTCCAGAGCGGATCTTTCACACTGGCTGAGACTCCACCGGTCAGATAGAGTGATTTCAAGAGTTTAACCGCGTTCATGCCAGCGATTTTCAAACCCTTTTTAATCCCTTTTTTCTGCTCGTCCACTCCCCGCTGATCCATATAACTCATGGCTCTTCGCAAGGCTTTGCCTTTCTCATCAACAAGAACAAGTCCCTGCATCTGGGAACAGAATGAAAGCCCTTTAATTTTCTCAGCTTTAATCGAACTGTTTTTCAGGACGTTGGCAGTAGTAATGCACATGGCATTCCACCAGTCGTCAACATCCTGCTCGGCTCCACCGTTTTCGAGAATGTACAAAGGATATTCACAGAGATCACTAGCTTCAAGGCGAATAGATTCATTGACGCTATAGAGACAGGTTTTCAATCCTGTGGTTCCGATATCATAAGCAAGTACATAAACCTTCTCTTCCATAGTATCTCCAATTAATTTATCTATCAAAAGTGAGTTGCGACTCACTTTTGATTCATCATATCATATTCCTCCAAAAAAACAAGCTTGAAATGTTGCATTCTTTATCATTATACTTGGCAGTAGCTTTGAAAATAATAAACAGAAAGATACTTTACGGCGTAATTGCACTATTAATACTCTCAACAACTTCACTTTCTGCTTTAGATGGAACAAGACCGCGAATGGGAGTTTCCATAGGTTTAACCCTCGATATTACCCCTTTTGGAATTGAAAGAAAGTATGTGACAATCCAGGGCACTATAACAACTCGGGGAACTGTATCATTTGCCTTTATGCCCACCCTATCCTTGCACACTTCTTCACAAATACTACGTTTTCCCATAGCTGTAGGATTAAATGCTTTTCCCGGAAATGAAAACCGATACATACTTACCGCTTACCTCGGTTTCGGCCCGGGTTTCAAGTTCGAAAATGGAAATACTGAGTTGTCTCTTATATTTTCAGGTGGATTACAGGCCTTTCTTGGTCCTGTGTCACTGGAAATCCCCTTAGTATCATCATTTAGAAAGGGGGATTTCGATACTGATATCGGTTTTCTTGTCGGTTACAGTTTTAATTTTGGCAGTAGCTCTCAGCCGCTTCAATAAAAGATTTTGCCATTTCAGGATTTGATGCAAAGTGATGATGAACCCAGCTACCCACTACATTTTTATAGGCAAAGCCCTCTTTTATCACCTGATCTCCTTTCTCTACTTGAAATACAAATGATTCGTCGCTTTTCTGATCATCTAATTCCAGTTCAGACCAGTGGAAGACGTGCCCTTTAGCTTTTGAGCCTGATTTCCCGAGTATGCAGTCAAATTGCAAACGAGACTGACAGTAACCGAGAGATCGCAGTTTTTTACCTAGAACCGTTTTTCCCGGCAGAATATTCAACATTGAATAAAAAGAGCCTTCTTCATCGATAATGCCTTCAGTGAGATACATAAAACCACCGCATTCACCATAAACGGGCATCCCCTTTTCACAAAGTCCGAATATTTCCTGTTTCAATGCACTGTTCGCTTCCAGTTGTGGAGCATAGAGTTCTGGATAACCGCCTCCCACATATATAGCAGATATATCATCGGGTAATTTTACATCATGTACAGGGCTGAAAAACACAATTTCAGCTCCGTAATGGCGGAGAATATCGAGATTATCTTCATAATAAAAGTGAAACGCTTCATCTCTGGCTACAGCTATTTTCAGATAAGCTTGTTTTTTCGTTTTCTCTGAGAAGAGAATCTTCTCCGGATTATATTGATCACCTGCATTTTCCGATAGTTCAAGAATTGCATCTAAATTGATGTTCAATTCAACCTGCTCTGTGAGCTTATGAAAAATCTCATCAAAATCATTTTCATTTATATCCTGGACGAGCCCCAAATGCCTTTCCGGTATATGAATCTTTTCATCTGCAGGTAGGCGCCCGAGCACGGGAATACCCGTACGATCTTCAATTGATTCTTTTAATATCCGGTAATGACTTTCAGAACCCACCCGATTCATAATAAATCCGGCGATAGGGACATCTTTATCAAACTGTGAAAATCCAAGGGCAATAGCGGCGGCACTTCTGGCCATAGCTTTAGCATCTATGACCAGGATAACCGGTAGTTTCAGCAGCTTAGAAAGGTGAGCAGCACTGCCCCTCTCATCGAGAGCTCCCGCTCCGTCAAATAAACCCATAACACCTTCAATTACGGAAAGTTCTCCTCTCTGTCTATGGAAGATTTCATGGACAATAGAATCAGATAATATCATCGTATCGAGATTGCGGCAGGGAACTCCTGCGGCAAGACTGTGAAATCCCGGATCAATATAATCGGGTCCCGATTTCCATGGCTGGATATTCAATCGTCGATCCTTAAGTGCCCTGATAATCCCCATAGTTACTGTTGTTTTTCCACAACCCGAATGCGTACCGCCGATGATAAATCCTCTTTTATAAACCATAAAATCAGGATAACTTTTCAGATACAGATTTTCAAGGTCATAAAAATTGAATTTCACTTAGGATTTATAACATTCAAGATTCAATCTCTTCTGAATATCCGCCAACAACAAATCGTTAATTCTTTACTATACAGGCATTTAAAAAGTATAAAACTTTTCTGTTGACAAGACCTTCACAACATATGTAATATTACTTAAAACGTTTACAGTATATTTACATAAAGAGGAAACTTATGAAAAGTAGCCCCCGGATAACATTTTTAGGTGCCGGAAGCACAATATTTTTAAAGAATCTTATGGGAGACAGCTTTTTCTTCGATAGCTTGAAGAACTCTGAAATCTCACTGTATGACATCGACGCAAAAAGATTGGAAGAATCAAGACTGGTTTTAGAAGCACTTAATATAACAATTAATAATGGTTTGGCAAAAGTCTCTACTTTCCTGGGAAAAGAAAACCTTAGAAAGGCTTTGACCGGGGCTGATTTTGTTTTCAATGCCATACAGGTTGGAGGTTATGATCCGGCAACAATAGCTGATTTTGAAATCCCCAAAAAATATGGCCTGAGACAGACAATTGCAGACACTCTTGGTATCGGTGGAATTTTCAGAGGATTGAGAACTATCCCGGTGATGATTGATTTTGTAAAAGTCATGGAAGAAGTTTGTCCAAAAGCTTTATTACTGAATTACACAAATCCTATGGCCATTGTCACGGGAGCAATTCAGAGAGTTTCGTCCATTCATTCTGTAGGATTATGTCACTCTGTACAGGTATGCGCTCCCGATCTGATTAAATCACTGGATATGGAAGCTCATGATTTGCGATGGAAAATTGCCGGAATAAACCACATGGCATGGCTCCTTGATATAAGAGATGGTGAGAAGGATCTCTATCGTGAAATCAAAAAACGGGCTGCAGAGAAAAACAACAACGAAAAACATGATGATATGATCCGTTTTGAAATGATGAAATATTTTGGATATTATATAACCGAATCATCGGAACATTTCGCAGAATATACACCTTACTGGATTAGAAGAGATGCTGAGCAAAAAATCGATCGATTCAATATACCTCTCGATGAGTATCCCAGAAGATGTGTAGAGCAGATTAAAGACTGGAATGAGAGAAAAGAGCAGCTGATAAACGGCGGAAAGCTGGACCATGAAAAAACCAGTGAATATGGCGCCGATATCATGAACGCAGTTGTGACAGATACTCCAGTGTGTATCCATGGCAATATCCTCAACAGTGAAGGTTACATCTCCAACCTGCAGAGAGAAGCCGTTGTAGAGATCCCCTGCCTCATCGACGGCAATGGGATTCAGGGAGTTCACATAGGAAAACTGCCTGTTCAATGTGCCGCTTTAAACCAGACAAATATCAATGTTCAGCTTTTGACTATAGAAGCTGCTGAAACAAGGAAAAAAGAAGCTGTTTACCAGGCTGCTCTGCTGGATCCCCACACTTCTGCCGAAGTGGAACCGGAAAATATTATAAAAATGTGCGACGAACTTCTGGAAGCCCATAAACAATGGCTACCGGAATATAAGTAAAGAAGTTAATCTGTAGGTATTCCTGCGGAATGACATATAATCAATGGAGGATTTTATGAAAGTATTTAGAATGATGATGGCTGCGGTTCTAGTATTGACCACAGGGTTTCTTTTCGCAAATGGACAGCAGGAAACGGATGAAACCAGTGCTGAGTTGACAATGATGATTAACTTCAGTGCAGATTCCCCTGTATCCGCTGTATTGGAAGAAGTTATTTCTGAGTTCAACCAGAGCCAGGATGGCATTACTGTAGAATTAGTTCCGCCGGCAGGTGATTACGAACAGGTTATGAAAACTAAAATGGCCGCAAATGATCTACCGGATCTTTTTACGACACATGGCTGGTCAGTAGCCAGATACAGTGATTATTTAACACCCCTGGAAAATGAGGTATGGGCAGAAAAAATCAGCCCTGCCATAAAACCTGTAATCACAGATAGCGAAGGTCATATATACGTGATTCCTCTCGATGCCGATGTTTCCGGTATAGCTTTTAACAAAACCGTAACTGATGCGGCTGGTGTTGATGTAGACAAAATCAAAACATGGGACGATCTTTTTGATGCCATGGAAAAGGTTAAAAAGTCAGGTGTGGATCCGGTCCATATCGGTGGTAAAGACAACTGGACGATTGGTAACTTCTTCGACTGGGCAGCACCATCAGTTTTTATTACAGACAAAAACAACAGCAGTGCCGATGAATTATTATCAGGTACTTTTGATACAGAAAAATGGGAAATTGTTGCTGGTTTCATGAAAAAGATGAAAGATAATGGTTACCTCAATGTTGATAACCTGACTTCCACATGGGCAGATACTCAAATGGCTTTTGGAAATGGAGAATCGGCTTTTGAATTTTTCGGTAATTATGTATCTGTCGGTGGAAAGGAAACTAATCCCGATGCAGATCTGGGATTCTTCCCTGTTCCCGCCTATTACGATGGCGATGTGCCGACATTTATTACCGGGGAAAAAACGGCTATTGGAATATGGAAAGATTCTCCCAATGGAGCGGCTGCGAAAGAATTCCTGGAATTCCTGGCTCAACCGGAGATCTCCAGTAGAATTGCCACATCAAATGCAACACCGGCAGGTTTGACTGATGCTTCAAGCGATATGGGTGATTTAACCATATATGCAGAGAAATACGCTTCGACACCCGGTTACCCCTACTTTGATCGTGCTTACCTTCCCAGTGGAATGTGGGATACAATGTGTATAACAGGCGCCGGAATACTTTCCGGTGGTATGACAATAGAAGAAGCTGCGAATCAAATGTTAGCTGATTTTAACTCAAAAAAATAAAAATCCCTGGAGCAGAGATCCAAGGTATTTGTGTTCGGAGAGGATGTGGCAAGCCACGAAGAGTTCAAAGCCATCATCCTCGCAGCAAGCTGCGGAGTATTCTGGCTCGCCGAATAATAATGATTTTATCTGCTGCTTATTTATAGAAGCAGCAGATAAAAAATAAATTGCGGAGAAAAGTGTGCACAAAAAGTTAAATATAACTTCAATACAGAAAACCCCACACATAACGAATCTTATGTATTTGCCGGCAGTATTTTTATTTTTTGGACTTATAGTTTATCCTTTTTCCGAAGGAATTCGTCTGGCTTTTACAAATTGGAATGGGTACTCTCAGGAATACGATTATATAGGGTTAAAAAACTTTTTCGCCCTTTTTCATGATAAAAATTTACTTAAAGCTAATATAAATACACTTTTATACGGCTTTGGAAGCACTTTTTTTCAACAGATTTTAGGTTTGACATATGCTTTACTTTTAAATCAGAAACTTAAAGGCTCTAATCTGGCCAGAACACTAATATATTTACCGGTTTTAATTGCTCCCGTAATTATGGGGTTTATGTGGTATTTTATGTTCCAGTACAACCACGGTGCATTAAATGACATATTAATTCTCTTCGGAAGGGATAGAGTCGATTGGTTAGCTCGCGGGAATCGGGCAGTGAATATAATAATTTTCGTAAATACAGTACAGTTTTGCGGAATATCAATGGTTATTTACCTTGCGGGATTACAGACAATTCCGACAACCTATTATGAGGCCAGTAATATAGATGGGGCTTCCAGCTATCAGGAATTCATAAATATAACTCTGCCTATGTTAAGGCCAGCCATAACAACTAGTGTCATTTTAAACCTCATAGGTGGGCTTAAATTGTTTGATGTGATTCAGGCCTTAACCAGTGGTGGTCCGGGTTATGCATCTCATTCTCTATCTACATACATAAGCCTTACATACTTCTCGGCTGAAGCCGCTGGATATTCAGCTGCTGTTGGTATTCAATTGTTCGCTCTGATTGTTATTTTTACCCTCATTTTTCAACTCACAATCGGCCGTAAGGAGATTGACTTATGATTGCCGGAAAAGTAAAACGAACGCGGAACCTACTATTGAGTATGTTGATAATTATTATTGGAATATTCCATTTCATACCTTTATACACTACGATAAATCTCGCCTTTAAACCGAAGACCGATATGTCCTCCCGCTGGTTATTCTCTGCGGAAGCTACATGGGATAATTTCATACGCGCCATAGAAAAAGCTCACATTTTCAGAGCTCTTGGGAACAGTACAATTATTACGGTCAGCGCTATTATTCTTCTTGTTCTTATCGGAGGAATGGCTGCTTATCCTCTTGCCAGAAACCGGTCAAAGTTAAATAATTTTATTATCTTGTTCATTCTGTCTGTTATGATGGTTCCACCACTGAGCATGCTGGTTCCCCTGGTGACAATTATGGGCAAAATCGGGGCTGTCAGCACATACTGGGGTATAGTGTTGATTTTAGTTACTTTCGAGTTACCTATTTCAATTTTCCTCTATTTAAATTTTATTAAAACTATCCCGAGGGAACTTGATGAAGCTGCTTTGATTGACGGGTGCAGCAGGTTTTCTATTTTTTTCCGGATAATTCTACCTCTATTAAAACCGGTTACTGCTACAGTAATTATTTTAACTGGTGTTCATATATGGAATGATTTTCAATTTTCATTGTTTCTGTTGCAGGATAGGCATATGCGGGTAGTCACCCTTGCTATTTCCAGTTTTTTCTCTCAATCATCTTCAAATCTGGGAGCTGCTGCGGCTGCTGCCATTATTGGAGTTTTACCTATAGCGATTCTCTTCGTCTTTTTGCAGCGTTTCTTTATAAAGGGAATGGTGGACAGTGCCGTAAAGGGTTGATCCATAATTTTTTTGTGAAATAGGTCTTCTATTGACCGTGTAAAAAATTATCTGGATAATGAAATATAAAAGAAGGAAGTGCAAGACCATTGAAAGTCAAACTTGAAGATGTAGCCTCTAAGGCCGGTGTATCTATCGCAACAGTATCGCGGGTCCTCAATAATCATCCTGTCAGTGAAAAAGCCCGGATCTCTGTGGAAGAGGCCATAACCCTCCTCGATTACCGGCCCAATTTAATGGCGAGAGGTCTGAAAAACGGGCAGTCCTTTAGAATAGGGGTCATTATTCCCAATATGGAAAACCCCTACTTCTCTTCAATTATGAACTCAATGGAATTGCGCTTTAGAGAAGAAGGCTATTTGTGCAATTTTGCCAGCTCAGCTTTTGATGATGACGAACAGGATATAGTCGGCCGTTTCCTCGATTCGGGAGTCGATGGGTTGATCAATGTCGATGTGGGCCTTAAAGGCGATAACAATAGTTTGTTCGCTAAACTCAATCAGCAGTTGCCCGTCGTGTTGATCAATGGCAATCCCGAACGCACAGATACGAATCTGATCATTGTTGATCAGGATAAGGGAATGGAATCGGTAATGGACCATTTTTATAAGCTCAACCATCGCAGCATCGGAATAGTCAGGAGTTCAATACCGAGTTTATCATTTAACAACAAGGAAAATATCTACAGAAAAAAGATGTCTGAATTCGGCATAAGAATTCAAGAGCGTCATATATTTAGAATTCCTGAAGCTGATCACTTTGAAACTGTTGATATCACTTACGAACTCTTCCTGAAAGATTTAATAAAACCGGATCGTCCCACAGCTATATTCTGTTCCAACGAATTAATGGCATTGGGAGTTCTTAAAGCAGCAAGTGAATTAAATATTAATGTACCGGAAGACTTATCGATTATTGCCCAGGACAATACGTTCTTATCGAGAATATCCATCCCGGCACTGACAACTGTTGATATGAATGCATCCAGATTGGGCGTGGAATCAGCAGAAATGATGCTTCAACTACTCAACAGTAAAAACCCCTCGCCCAGACGATTGATATTTTTTCCCGAATTAATTATAAGAGATTCCTGTTCTGAATTATAAAATAGTAAAATATCAGGTTTGTATCAGCTGATGATCGTATATCCGGCAAAAGGATTATCGATGACGATTCTCCCCTGCTCTGCATCTGAGATTCCACTGTAAAGATCAACTTTACCATCGTCTCTCACTACGATTCCCGATGTAAAGGCACAATCGGGAAGATGAGGCATCTTGGCCGGACCATCGGGATAACAATTACGGGTCCCGATAATTTTTTCTTCAGAAGCTACATTTTTCTCGGGATCAAAGATGAAAGAGTTGTTCATATAGGTTAAAATTTTCTGGCCCGATTCATCTTTCCATCTATAACATTTATGCCCGATTACTCCGATTAATCCATTATTCAGAAAATATGCCTGGTTACAACCACCCCACTGATTTTTATCAAAGAGGTTCGGGATAATTCTGGCTTTGGCGATTATATCAGCATTCAATTCATCAAGACTGTTTATTGTCGCAAAACCGATTAGGGATTCACTTCCAAACTCTTTGAGGATGTGTTCACCTCTAGGCCTTGAAAAAACTCCGATTTTTGAACCATCCATTTTTACCAGACGGATATCTTTCATAAAATCGGGACCGGTGGTAAAATATGTCAATTTATCGGGATTTTTACCTCTATAGAAATAACCGAAGAAACTGGAAACTTCATTCTGTTGTTTTTGAACATGAGTTCCCCCTAATACAAGTTCTTCATCTATCAGTGCAATATAGGGATCTTCCAACTGATAAATCATTGAATCGGGAACTAGAGTCCATTCATCTTTACCACTATTTTCAAATAAACGGACAATGGAATTGGCCCATTCATCTCTTTTTTCAACTCGTCCATAGATAAATGTCCTGCCATCTTTGACAAATGGGATGGAACAATTGTAAACATCCCATGTATCTACACCTTTAAAAGTTAATTTTGTGCTTTCATATATGTTTTTTTTCTCTTCAAATTCCAGTCTTTTTTCAATGAGATTCATAAAAACTCCTTAAATATATTTATTTTTTCTCTATACATTTCCCTTATTCATATTCCAGAAAAGGGTCATCAATCTCTGCATAGGCACTAAAGGCGTCTGATATTCCGGCATAGAATAGAGCTCTTCCGCCTCTTATCCGTTGTATTCCTCCTGAAAAAACAACATCTTCCAACTCAGCTTTCTTCGCCGGGCCATAGGGTAGCATAAAACGATCGAGTAGGATTTTTACGGGACCGGCTTCTCCAGTCTCGGGATTGAAAGAAAAAGTTATGGGATAATAGTGTTTTCCCTCATCATCATCGAGGCATCCGATATGGCCCAGTACGCCTATTAAGCCATTATTCAGGTGCAAAATCTGATTTGCCCCTCCCCACTCTTCCCGCAGAAACATATTTTCAATCAGTGGCGCATTCTCCAGCAATTCAGAAGTTATGTCATCAAATGATGATACAGAAGTAAATCCTATTGTTCCCCTTCCGCCTATTTCCCCCTGAGGTCTTGTGAAAATACCGATTTTCCCATTATTCAACTCAATGAGCCGGATATCTTTCATTTTATCAGGCCCGGTAAATACCAGTTCCCATTTCCTGAAATCATCTGTTCTGTAAAAAGACATCCGCCAGCCAATCGTATTATCTCCCAATCTCACCGGATAGTTTACACAGCCAATGATTATCTGATCTCTGATAATGGCTATGCACGGATCCTGATGCTCCCGGAGAGGGGGAGTTCCCATTAAAGGTGTATATCCTTCGGGCGTTTGTTTAAATATAATGACTGATGAAATCTCCGATTCCCTGGGTTCTACTCTTCCTGCAATTAATGTGTCACCTTTAAATTCAAATGGGGAAGTGACATTATAAACATCCAGCTTATCGATCCCGGTAAAATTCAATACTTTTGAGTTGTAAACTTTTGGCAATTCCATTCTCATATCTTCTAAAAGTTTCGCTACTGATAATTCCATAAAGTCTCCATTTTCAAAATTCTCATATGCCTCTTAAATCCAGTTCTTCTGCTAAATGGCATTTTACAAAATGTTCCGGTTCTATTTGTATTAATTCCGGTTCCACTTTACTACATATATCTTTCGCATAACGGCATCGGGGGTGAAAATAACAGCCTGTCGGGGGATCTGCCGGATTAGCGACATCTCCGGGAAGATAAATCCTGTCCATTTTAATCTCCGGATCAGTATTGGGGATAACCGATAATAGAGCTTCAGTATAGGGGTGTGCCGGGGACTGAAAGAGAACATCAGTTTTCGCCTGTTCATAGAGTTTTCCCACATACATGACCCCGACCCGATCAGAAATATGCTGTATGACACTCAGATCATGAGAGATAAAGAGATAGGTCAATCCCAAAGTCTCCTGGAGTTCCTCAAGTAAGTTTAAGATTTGAGCCTGAACAGATACATCAAGTGCTGAAACCGCTTCATCAGCGATAATCAGTTTGGGATTTGTGGCGAGAGCCCGGGCTATTCCGATTCTCTGCCTCTGTCCGCCGCTGAATGCATGGGGATATCGATTCAGATGCTTAACTTCAAGTCCGACTTTCTGAACAAGGCCTTTAACTATGTTTCTTAATTCCTCACCTTTAACGATTCCGGCAATTTTCAGGGGTTCACCGATGATATCAAGAACGGTCATTCTGGGATCCAGAGAAGCATTGGGATCCTGAAAAACCATTTGAGCGTATTTCCGGGTCTTTCTGAGCTCTTTTCTGCTTAACTGATTGAGGTCGACTAATTCATCATCTATGTTCAGAAGAATCTCCCCTGAAGTTGGTTCAATTCCTCTCAGGACACATCTGCCGAAAGTCGTCTTTCCGCACCCTGATTCTCCGACCAGACCGAATGTCTCCCCTTCCCTTATGAAAATACTCACATCATCAACGGCTTTAATTGTTCCCACCTGTTTTTTAAGAACTCCATGGCTTACAGGGAAATGCTTTTTTAATCCTTTAACTTCTAATAAAACCTTATTTTCACCCAATTAATGCACCTCTTTCTCTTTATATAAGAAGCAGCGGACAAAGTGTCCTTCTTCAATTTCCATCAATTCAGGAATTGATTTATCACAGACACCTTCTATCGCTTTATTACAGCGCGGATAAAAACCGCACTGTACAGGAAGATTCAAAGGTATGGGAACAACACCTTCTATAGCCACAAGTTTCTCTTTACTTCTTTTCCCGGCTTTCGGAATGGCTTTCATCAGGCTATTAGTATAGGGATGGAGAGGGTTTTTAAATATCTGCTTAACTGATGTTTTTTCAACAATCATCCCGAGATACATAACAGCTACATCATCTGATATTTCGGAGATAACACCCAGGTTATGAGTTATATAGAGTATGGCCATTCCAAGTTCATCCTGAAGTTTTTTCATCAATTCAAGAATTTGGGCCTGAATAGTTACATCAAGGGCAGTTGTCGGTTCATCAGCAATTAAAAGAGCCGGCTTGCAACTTAATGCCATTGCAATCATTGCCCTCTGCCTCAAACCACCAGATAATTGATGAGGATAGAAATCAATACTTTTTTCAGGTTTTGGCATTCCCACCATTTGTAATACACTGATTGCTTCATCTCTGGCCTTAACTTTGTCTTTTCCCGAATGCAGCATAATAGATTCGATAATCTGATTTCCAATGGTGTGAACCGGGGAAAAACTTGTCATAGGTTCCTGAAAAACCATAGAAATTCTGTTACCCCGGATTTCTCTCAATTCTTTAGAATCTGACTCAAGAGAGGCGATATCGATGGATTCACCATTTTCTCTCATCAATTGGATCTCTCCATCGGCAATCCTGCCCGGATCTGGCGTCAGGCGGAGTATGGAAAAAGCCATCTGACTTTTCCCGCAACCACTTTCCCCGATAAGTCCAAGGATGCTGTTCTTCTTTATAGAGAGATCCACACCTCTAACAGCTCTTAACAACCCTTCATCGAGCTTAAATTCAATTTCTAGATTATTTATTTCAAGTATGTTATTTTTTTCCATATTCATCCTTACTGTTGTCTTCTGCCAATTAATTAATTCTTATAGGGATCAGCTGCATCTCTCAGACCATCTCCTACGAAATTGAAGGCCAATACAACAATGACTATAAACAACCCCGGAAATAGTAACCAAGGGTAAAATGCAACAGTTCTGATATGCTGGGAATTCTGCAGCAGCACACCCCAGCTGACTGCAGGATCTCTGATTCCGAGTCCAAGAAAACTCAAAGCGGTTTCTCCGAGGATCATTCCGGGGATAGCCATTGACAGATGAACAATCAGGTAACTGAAAAAAGAGGGTAAAAGGTGCCTTATTATAATGTACAGGTCTGTAGCTCCGGCGATACGGGCAGCCATGGCAAAATCTGTTTCTCTTAACTCGAGAATCTTTCCCCTGACTACACGGGCCAGGCCACACCATCCAATAATAGAAAATATTATCGTGATTCCGAAATAAACTCCGAGAGGGGACCATTTTTTGGGCAGAGCCGCACTGAGTCCCATCCAGAGAGGAATTGTGGGAATACAAATCAGAAATTCTATCAGTCTTTGAATCAGCATATCAACAGTTCCACCGAAATACCCTGAAATTCCTCCGAGCAGGCAGCCGAGGATAAAACTCAAAGCAACTCCGACAAGTCCTATTGAAAGGGAAATACGCGATGCATAAAGGTTTCGGGAATAAAGGTCCCGGCCCAGGTGATCAGTTCCCATAAGAAATAATGTTCCTTCATCAACACCGATAAAATGAATATCAGTCCAGAAAAGATTCCAGAATTTGTACCTGTCTCCTCTATGAAATAGCTTCAGGCTATAGATTTCACTCTTATCTTCACTATATGTCTTCCGCAAGGTGGTCAGATCGGTTTTCCCCTTGAGGCCATAGACAAATGGCGAACGAATGCCGTCATCTGCAAAAAGATGAATCTTTTGAGGCGGTGCATATATGTATTTCAAATTATGATCTGTAATATTCTGCGTTGAAAAAAACCCGCAGAAAATGGCCACGAAATAGAAAAAAAGAAGAACTGAACCTCCGATAATCGCCAGTTTATGTTTGCGGAACTTCCGCCACATCAGCTGCCATTGAGACGCCATATAGTACTTTTCTTCATCACTGATTTTTTTTATTTTAACTGGTTCTGCAATCTCCATTATATAAACTCCTTATGCCGCTTTTTTGAAGCTTATCCGGGGATCAATTACCACCAGAAGTATATCTGAAATAAATGTTCCGATGAGGGTCAGCGAGGAGAGTATCAAAATGATACTTCCTGCAAGCTCCATATCCTGTTTCAAAAGTGCCTGATACAGGAGGGGACCTGTTGTCGGGAGATTCAATACGATAGATGTCAATGTCGAACCGGAGACAATTCCCGACAAAGACCAGCCAATGGTACTTATAATCGGATTTATTGATATTCTCATGGGGTATTTGTATAGAAGTTTTTTTTCTGAAAGGCCTTTGGACCTTGCAGTGACAACATACTGCTTATTCATTTCGTCCAGAAGACATCCTCTCATGGTTCGTATAAGTCCCGCTGTTCCCGCTGTACCAATAACTATTACGGGGATGGGCAGGTGTTTTAAAAGATCAATAAACTTGGCAAAACTCCAACCCTGATCTAAATATTCTGTTGAAAACAATCCTCCGACTTCCCAGCCGAAGTATTTATATCCAAGATACATAAGAATTATGGCAAGTAAAAAATTGGGGGTGGCAATACCAAGAAACCCAAATGTAGTAGCCGTATAGTCTCCGACTGAATATTGGTGGGTTGCCGAATAGACACCGATAGGAATACCCACAACATAGGCAAATATCATGGTAATAAGTGAAACCATAATTGTCAGAGGAAAACGCTCTTTTATCAGCGTACTGACAGGCTGCTGCCACTGAATTGACATTCCGAAATCACCCTGAACGAACTTGCTGATCCACTGTGCATACTGCACAAACATTGATTCATTCAGACCATAGGATTCCCTGAGAGCTTCTATCTCCGACTCATCGAGCAGAACGCCCTGCATCTCTTCCATTTCACTGACCAACGCCGTGACATAATCACCGGGTGGCAACTGTATTATTGTAAAAGATGCAATTGAGAGCATAAATAATAAAATAAGGAAATAAAGAAATCTGCGAAGTATATATAATAACATCCATTACGACCTTAACTTTCGAATAAGCGGGGGAACCGAAGTTCCCCCGCTATTTTGTGATTATTTCTTAAACCACTGCTGCGGCTGCCATGGTACATAAATACCTGTAGTCCAACCGATCCACATCCCTTCAGGAATATTTCTTACATCATTATTGACAATTTCCAGAGCAGGAGACTGATAAACAGTACCTATATGCCATAACTGCTTAACCTTAAAGTCCCATATTTTCTCTTGAAGAGCTGTCCATTCCGGCGTAAGAGGAATTAATGTAACGACTTCATCAACCCAGACCTGGAGCTGTTTCCAGTCATCTGAAGGTTCAACCCCCTCGGCACCATTAGTCCTGAACCATTCATTCCACCCATTACCGAGAATTTCAAAATATGGCTGTTTACCCTGTACATCCATCTGTGTTGAGCCACCTCCGGAATCGACAATAAACATCTCTACCTGGTCACCTTTGATACGGTCATGGATCGTTTTTTCTGTACGGATAGTCAATTTAATACCAATCGCCTTGAAGTTAGCGGCAATAAGGGAGGCAACGGTTGCTTCCTGTTTACTGCCATGACCTGATTCCATGAGGATATCCAGAACTTTTCCATCAGGTCTGAGCCTGTACGTATGATCGCTATTCCATTTCAGTCCCATCTCATCGAGTAATTCATTAGCCTTTGCCGTATTATGATCAATCATATAGTCACCCCATTCTTCTTTATAGAAGCTTACAGAGGGGAGGACTACTCTCTGTCTGGGTGTTGCAAGTCCGAAATAGGCTGCCTCGTTGATACCATCACGGTCTATAGCAATGGAAGCAGCCTGTCTGAATCTGATATCCTCGAAGATAGCCCGCAATTCACTATCAGGAGTGATAGGATTCATCACGATCCACATAGCAGACTGAGGCAAAGACTTGGAAAGAACAACTCTGTACCCTCCATTTGCCTCATTCTCTTTCATCAGAGGATAATCAGCAAGAGAAAGTACTTCATAACCCAGAACCTGATCTATGTTACCTGAAATAGCATCCATTATCATGGCTTCTGTATCACCAACAGACTTAAACATAACTTCATCGATATAGGGAAGCTGGTTGCCATCTGTATCAATCTGCCAGAAATAGGGATTGCGTTTTGTCATAATATAAGAGGTAGTGACTTCTGTAACAATCCATGGGGACAGAGTCGGCATGCCCGGTCGTTTTTGCAACTGCCATTTTCCGAGATGATAGGAAAGAGCCTGATGCCAGTGCTCATATCCCTCTTCTTCGGCAATTTTCTGAGCATCGGGATTGTAGTCAATATGCCATTTCTCCAGATAATGTCTGGGAGCGTAGAAATGGGCCTGGGACATTCCCCAGGGGTGACTTTTCTGATCCATTATAGCAGGTTTTGGTGATGCAAAAGTTATTTTTAATGTGTAATTATCCAGTTTTGTAAAATCGGCATATGTATCACCTGTTTTCCAATCATTATTTCCGCCGGGAGTAATATCAGAATTCATCTGAATGTCTTCCCACCAGAAAAGAATATCATCTACTGTAAAAAGAGTTCCGTCGGACCACTTAACACCTTCCCTGAGAGAAATAGTCAGTTCTTTGTAATCATCTGAAAACTCATATCCTGTTGCAAGATCTGTGAGTATTTTAGAGCCATCGTGGGAACGGCGGAAAAGACCTCTGTGAAGCAGATTTCTGAAACTGTCATTTGATGTAGCCGTAACAGTCAGACGACCGCCATAGGTACCAATCATCTCCACGGGAGAAATTACAGAAGGCTCAGCAGGCAGTCTATCCTTCAGGGCTTCAATTTCACCTGATGCAGCCAATGCTTTGAGTGAAGGCGCTTCGTGATACTTGTTAATTTTTTTCCCGGTTTCACTTTCATAATCAGCCTGAGTGATCCAGGTGGTAATATCATCGACAATTTGCGCCTCTCCTGATATTACTTCCTGTACTTCTGTAATATCTTCGGTTTCTTTTTCGCCTCCGGCGAATGCAGACAGCGGTATAATAAATAAAACCAGTCCAATTATACCTGTTAGTGAAAAAAATCTTCTTAACATTAATCAGTCTCCTTTTAAAATATCTATATAGGAACCAATGGCTCCTATTAAAGTTCACGGTAAGGACAGACATACTGAATTTACTAAAAAAAGCTGATAATTCACATTTACGCAACGTTTAAGCAATCCATTGCATAGCTTTTTCTTTATTATTGGATTACAATAAAGTATTGTCAAGTTTTTTATTGATTTAGTAACTATGTGCTGTCTATAATAGCCACAGGCAGAATTATCAGGGGAAATGCATTATGGAAGAAAAAATGAGCTTACGGGATCTGGCCGAAAAACTGAATGTCTCAACATCTACAATCTCAAGGGTGATAAATGATAAACCGGGAGTGGGAGACAAAACAAGGCAGAGGGTTATAGAAGCATTACAAATCTATAACATTACATCCAATAGCTCAGCCAGAAGTCTAAAGACATCAAAAACCGGAAATATAGCCTTAATCTCTAAAAGGCGGGAGGATAAGTACATTACTTCCGACCACCATCATCCATTCGGCCCCTTTATAGAAAGTGAACTCCGAAAATATGGTTATCATACAATTGCCATGTCTCTCGGCGATGAAGAGATGGAAAATGCCGGGAAATTACTCATGATTAAAGAAAACCGCGTAGATGGATTTATAATTAACGGGCCATCAATACCGGCGAAATTCATTATGGCACTGAAAAATACCGGTCTTCCTGTAGTTTTATTCGGAAATCAGATGACACAGGTAGATATTGATTCTATTGTTTATCACGATCGATCCGGCGCTTACAAAGCGACAAAACATCTCATAGAACATGGACATAAAAATATTCTTTTTCTTTCCGGACCAAGAGGATGGTATACCTGCGACGAGCGAAAAACCGGGTATACAGAAGCCTTAATCGAGAGTGGACTTCAAGAGAGAATTACCTATATGACAGACACGACTATCGAATCGGGAAAGACCTTTTTCAAAGAATCTATTGAGAATGTCTATCCGGAAATAACAGCCGTCATCTGCACAAATGACGCAACAGCTATAGGTGTACTCGATGAAGTGCGATGCCTGGGACTGAAGGTTCCCGACGATATTGCCGTCATCGGTTTCGATGATATCCCCTGGGCATCACTATCCTATCCTCCCCTGACTACAATTCACGTATTTATTGAGGAGATGGGAAAAATAACTGTGAACAGGATTATTGATCTATTGAAGAATCCCGAACTTCATCCTATCACTACTTTTGCTGCAACAGAACTGGTAATAAGAAAATCCTGTGGATGCTGATATTACTATTTATTAGAAAAAACACTCTTGGGAATCGTGGTCATGCGGCAGCATAAATCCAACTCTCCCGAAGCGACAAGATAAAAATCACCATCATCTACAATGCCCGATGTAAAAACAACATCGGAAAGATATTTTTCCGCATTGATTCCATCGAGTAATTCCGGTCTCGATTCCAACAGGGGAACATCCAGCTCCATCGTGATTATTTTATCCGGAGATTCACAATCGGCAAGACACCAATAGGTGCGGTATACGCCCACTTCGTTATCATTAGGTTCGACTCCATGAAAGAGTATGAGAAAAGTGGAATCATTAAACCGGATAGGCGGAGTTCCACCGCCCACCTTCTTTTCAGTACCTGTACCGATTTGAGGCCGGATGAAAGGAGGGCCAGCGGGACGCCAGTGAATCAGATCAGGAGAGACGGCCTGGTTTATGGAAGGACCTGCTAAAACTGAACTATCAGGTCCTTCAGCAAAATAATGATCTCCGATAGGTCTGGTCAGAGAATAGTAGTGATCGCCGATTTTTTCAGGAAATAATACCATATCCTTATTCTGATGGTCTTGAATCATTCCCAGCAGATTATAGGATAATCCATCATCAGAGTCATATAAAAGGGTACTATGTCTTTCAGCACCGACACCGCAGGCCGTCATATAGTATTTTTTATCGATCAGGTGCAGTCTTGCGTCTTCCACTCCGAATTCCTGGTAACTTTCTTCCGGGAATATGGCTTTATCATAATGAATACTGACAATATCGGTCCCCTGGGGATTCAATTCAACGGGCAGAAGCCATGAAAAAGATGTAAGCCTGTAATTGCAGTGATATTTATTACTTTTAAGAATGAATTTTCGCGGATCTTTCATGTCTAGAATTTCTACAGGAAATTCTTCGAGGATAAATTTCCCGTCTTTCCACCGGATACTGAGGAAATTCCCATCAGAAAATGGGTCCCTGAGAGATTCGGCTACGCGTACAACCATTATAAGGTTTCCATTTCCCAGTCTCTCCAGTCCCGGATTAAAAACTCCCAGTACATAAGTGGGAAGATTTATACCCTTGCGAAGCGGGCTTTTCATAAGATCAATATCTGCAGGCGAAAGTATTATTTTATCCATCTATTTCTCCGTTTTTTTTAATTATTATTTAACAACCACTTCATTGAAAGGAATATATGATTTTATACCTGCACTATCCCACAAAATCACAGCCACTTTTTTTGTGTGAAACGACAATCCCTATCTGAAGTTTCTGGAAAATGAAACAAAGAGAATCTGTCAAAAAGATATGATCCGATGATGCTCTAAATATGAATTAATAATATTTATTAAATAAATGTTTACGAAAACATGTTCTTATGATATTCTATGTTCACGCAAACAATTCTTCAATCACACAAATGTTTGCGCAAACTTATGTTAGGGATTTCAATGAGTACAAAAATGAAACAGATTCCCCTGAACAATAATAAAAGTTTAGGGAAGAGAATTTTCAGACAGCGTTATCTATTATTTATGGCATTGCCCGCTGTCGTCTGGATGATCGTGTTCAACTACATCCCCATGTACGGAATTATTATTGCATTCAAACAATACCGGATCATTAAACCCATATCTGCTGCACCATGGGTAGGTTTGGCACATTTCAAAGAATTATTTTCTGAAGGTGACTTTGCAATGGTCATGAAAAATACCCTTGGTATGGGTTTTTTAAGACTTTTTGTCGGTTTCCCTCTCCCTATCCTATTTGCATTGTTTTTAAATGAATTGGGAAACATCAGATTTAAAAAGGCTGTTCAGACAATATCCTACCTTCCCCACTTTTTATCATGGGTTGTGCTGGGCGGAATAATGATGAACTGGCTCGGTGATGTGGGAATTTTCAATGAGATTTTATTGAAATTGGGAATAATTGATAAAGCTCGCTTTTTTCTTGCTGAACCTGAATCATTCTGGGGAATTGTTGTTATCTCCGATATATGGAAAGAACTGGGCTGGGGAGCCATCATTTACCTGGCGGCCATGGCGGGAATCAGTCCTGCTCTATACGAAGCGGCAACTGTCGATGGGGCTAACAGATGGCATAAAATGCTGCACATAACCCTTCCTTCAATAATGCCGACCATTTCTATTCTGCTGATACTGGCAATAAGTGGAATTTTGACTACTAACTTTGATCAGATTCTAGTCCTCAGAAATGCTGCCAATCAAACAGCCAGTGATGTAATTGATATTTTTGTATACCGGGTCGGTTTCAGAATGAACCGATTCTCTTATGCACAGGCAATCAGTTTATTCAAATCTGTCGTCGCTCTCATACTTCTTCTCGGTGCAAATCAGTTTTCCAAAAAAACACAGGGTCATTCCTTATTTTAGGAAGAGGTGGATACAATGAAATTACAATCAAAAAAAATAGATGCTTTTACAATAATCATTACAATAATAATGGTACTGATATGCTTTGCGACCATTTATCCTATCTGGTACACAATTGTTTTATCTTTCAACGATGCAGCAGATGCGCAATTGGGAGGAATATACTGGTGGCCCAGAGAATTCAGTCTTGAAAGCTATTCTACAGTTTTGACTGATGACAGTATTTTAAGCTCCTTTATAATGTCCTTAATACGTACTGTCGTCGGAACTGTAACCCATGTCTTTTTTACAGCTATGACAGCCTACGCATTTTCCAAGAAAAAGCTTATCGGGAGAAACTTCTTTCTGGCCATAGGTACTTTCACCATGTTTTTCAACGGTGGTTTAATACCTTTTTATCTGCTTCTAAAGAATATAAATCTTCTCAATACATTTCTGGTATTCATTATTCCAACAATGTTCAATTTTTTCCATCTGATCATCTTCACATCCTTTTTCAAAGGTGTACCGGAAAGTCTGGAAGAATCGGCCATGATTGATGGAGCTCATGAATTGAGAACTTTCGTACAGATAATTTTACCCCTTTCCATGCCGGTTATTGCCACAATAGCCCTTTTTCAAGGTGTCTGGCATTGGAATGATTTCTTCTGGGGAATCATTTTTGTCAATGACGAAGTTCTGCAGCCGATTGCAACATTTCTATACAGAATGATAGCCGAATCGAGTTCCAGCCAGATGAAAATGAATATGCCTGGAGGTTTTACGGCAACAGCTGTCAACTCACAGTCAATCAAACTGGCGACTATGGTTATCGCCACAGCACCAATAGTTTTTGTATATCCGTTTATGCAGAAATATTTTGTAAAAGGAATCATGATTGGTTCCGTTAAAGGTTAATTCTACCCCGTATGGGATTAGATATAATTAGGAGGGTTTTTGTGAAAAAACAAATTACTAGAGTTATTTTGGCATTATTGGTTTTATGCCTTAGTACGTCAATTTATGCAAAAGGTCAGGAAGAAGCTGCTTCGGCTCCCGCTTCAACACTGAATGCTGATCAGCCCGGTTGGCAGTTGGATACGAGTCCTGTGACATTCGACTGGTACCTGCATTTTTCCTGGTTCCCCAATAAATGGGGAGTGGATCCGCTTTCTCAATATGTAACAGAAAAAACAGGTGTAGATATTAATTTTATAGTTCCCGCTGGAAATGAAAATGAGAAATTGAATACATTGATAGCTGGAGATCAGCTTCCCGATTTCATCACTCTCGGTTGGTGGGAAGGACTTTATAAAGATATGATCGAAGGTGATCTGGTTTATGCCCTCGATGAACTGGCAGAGCAGTATGACCCCTACTTCTTCAAAGTTGCTGTACCGGCAAGACTGGGATGGTATGAAGAGAACGGACACACATACGGTTACCCCAATGCATCATATTCTCCTGAAGATTACGAAAATTACGAAATCGCTTCCAATCCTACATTCCTCGTAAGAAAAGATATGTACGAAGCTCTCGGAAGCCCTTCGATGAGAACTCCCGAAGAATTCCTCGCAGCCCTCGAAGCCGCAAAAGCTATGTTTCCCGAAGTAAATGGCCAGCCCCTGATTCCTTTTGGAACTCATGAATTCAACGATGAGGGAACTGATTCGGTAGGTAAATTCCTACAGAATTTCCTTGCAATTCCACAGGAAAAAAATGGAAAGTTTTATGACCGTTTTTCAGATCCTGAATACAAAAGATGGATGTCTACATTCCAGCAGGCCAATGCAAAAGGTCTTATCTCTCCTGAAATTTTTATAGACAAAAGAGCTCAGATGGAAGAAAAAATTGCTCAGGGAAGATATTTTGCAATGCTCTATCAGAGAACTGACCTGCGCGCACCGCAGAACACTCTATTCAAAAATGATCCCGACTCTGTATACATCGCAATAGATGGTCCGGCTAACAGCAAAATGGCTGATCCTGTCTTAACAGGTGTTGGAATATCCGGTTGGACAGTGACACTTATCTCCAAGAACTGTGAAGATCCGGAAAGAGCTATCAGATTCATGAGTTACTGGATGAGTAAAGAAGGTCAGGAAGACTTTTACTTCGGTGTTGAAGGTCTGACACATGACAAAGTAGAAGGTAAACTTCAGTTCACTCCCGAAGCTGACGAAATGAGAGTTTCCGACCGTGCCGCGTTTGATAAAGAGCACGGAGCTGATCAGACATTCTGGATGCTTATGGACAATCCAATGTTCGAACAGTGGATGCCTGCTGAAGTTGAACCGTTCAAACAGATGAAAGACTGGACTATTCCCTACACGGAAAGTGCATCTCAGTATGAAAATATTGATCCTTCTCCGGGATCTACTGAAGGTGTTATTTTCGGGAAAGTAAAAAACATGAGGGGAAAATATCTACCTGCTCTTATGACAGCTCCTTCTGCTGCTGAATTTGAAGAATTGTGGGCAGAGTGGCTACAGAAAAAAGCTGATCTGAACTACAACAGCGTTCTTGAATATCAGACTGAAAGAATGATAAGTAACAAAGCTAAATTAGGTATGTAATGAAGACTCCCGCAGCAAGCTGCGGGGAATGAATGATAGACACTGTGTGTCTTATGTTCAGTGCACTGTAAAAATGCACTTCATATCAGCAGTTGATATTTCATGAAAATCCCCCGGTTTGATCCGGGGGATTTTTTAAAGGAGATTGACTTTGGCTACACAGAAAGATGTTGCCAAACTGGCAGGTGTTTCTTTTATCACAGTTTCCAGGGTGATAAACAATATGGGAAATGTGAAAAACGAGACCAGGAAGAGAGTTCAGAAAGCGATTAAAGAACTCAATTACTATCCCAACAGCATGGCTCAGAGACTCAATAAAAACAAAATAAATACTCTTGCGATTCAAGCTCCACTTCCTCCCGATGTCGGAATAGAAGAAACATCATATTACAGACGTTTATTAATCGGTATTGAAAAATACTGCATTAAAAAAAATTATGACATCCTGTTATCAACACAGAGAAGCACTGTTGAAGATTTTGACTGTCTCAAACCCTATTATGAGAGAAAAGCCGACGGAATAGCTCTGCTTGGAGCCAGGCCGACTAATGAACAATACAGTAAAATCATCGAAGATCATATTCCATTTGTAATAATCGGAGATCGACAACCGGGCATAGGCGGTTTTTTTGTCGATACTGAAAATCGACAGGGTATGTATGAAGCGACAAATTATCTGATCGAGAGAAATCACAGAAGGATAGCTTACATCCATGGGAACATCTGGACTCAGAATGAATCAGACAGATACCAGGGCTATTGTTCCGCTATGAAGGACAGTAATTACTCTATAGAAAAAGAGCTGGTCTATATGGGTGAGTTCACAAAAGAATCGGGAAGAGAAGCTCTCCGTTATTTAATGTCTTTGAACGAGCGGCCTACTGCTGTTATTGCCTCTACAGATTTAATGGCCATTGGTATATTTGAAGAGGCAAATAAAATCAAATTAAATATCCCCTCTCAATTATCAATCTTCGGTTTCGACGGCCATGAAATATGCAATTATACAAGTCCGCCCCTGGCAACAATGCATCAGCCTCTTGAAAAAATGGGAGAAGAAGCTGCCCGTCTGTTGATTCAACAGATTGAGAACGAGCAGAATACCCCTCAGCATATTATTTTTCCCGTTACAATGAATCCCGGGAAAAGCGTAGCTGATTTAAGATAATCAGTCTGATTTTCTATTTTACTTCTACAAAAGATACATTATCCAATATTACATCAGGGTCGCGTTTAACATCGCTGTCGGCAACAAGAAAAGCAACGCGAATATCCCTGAAATCCCTGTCTACAGGAAAGGTGATTGAGTAATGTTCACTCTCAACAGTGAGATCTACATCAACCGGACCATAGAGGATTTCCCCGCCATTATCCAGCAGTGCTGCTGAAAGTTTCCTGTTTCCCCTGGCATAAGCATCAAAACTCAGCATGTATGACTCATTAGCATCAATTGAGATTCCCTGTTGATATAGTACGATTCCCTTTTCCATTTTGCTGGAATCCAGTATGGAAAGGTGTCCTTCACGCTTATAAATCTCCGGAGATACTGAGAGGAAAGCATCGCTTTCACTATCGCTATCGATTACCCAGAATTCAGTTCTATTGTTTCCCTGATCAAAAGTGCCGTTATAGATCAGATTTCCATCATTAAGTGCTTTTCTGGAAGGGATTTCATTTATCTCACCTACTTCTCCGCCTATGAGAAAAAGAGATGCATTATCAATACGGATATCAGCATCGCCAAGTCCCATATTGAACTCATATCGGGCATGAGCATCGGTTTTCTCTTCCATGGTGAAATCAAAGGTGTATGTTTTCATTTCGCTGTCTATCTGGATATACTGTTCTCCCGAATAAGCCGCCCAGCCGCGGTCACCTAATCCACCGATTTTAATCATTATCTTTCTGGGAGTTTCAGCTGCCCCTTTGAAGGATACACTATAGGATTTGCCCTCTTCGATAAACATATCATTTTGAATGAGCTGATTTGCCCAGATCTGATCTCCCGCCACGTCGATAGCAATATTCATTTCACCGTCTACTACAGAAGCCTTGCCGGAACCACCTTCATAATTGCCGAATTCCCAGTAATCCATAACACTGTCAAATAGGTCATTGTAGACATAGTTGCCGTTTTTCTGTGGAGCCCGGCCGCTCTGAATTGTTTCCTCTTTGCGCAATTTCACAGGGACTTTTCCATATCCCTCAGCTGATTCATATACACGGATCCAGTCGACAACCATTTTCTGGGGGAAAACAGTTGAATCATCGGGGTATCCCGGCCAGTTGCCACCGACGGCGACATTGAGCTGTATATAAAAATCACGATCGAAGGGTGCATTGAAAGTATATTCGGCTTCCCTGTTATTTTTCTGACTGTACCAGTCATCCTGGACGAGAAATAACTGTCCATCAACATACCAGCGCATTTCTCCGGGCAGCCATTCGAGGGCAAAGATATGGAAGTCCTCCTGAAAAGATCCTTTTTCAAGAACGAAGGACGAACCGGTATATTTCCATGGCATCCCATAGTGAAGGGTTCCATGAACAGTGTCCGCCTCATGGCCGACCAGTTCCATAATATCGATCTCTCCACATGAAGGCCAGCCTCCATAGACATCCACATCAGCTGGCATCATCCAGATAGCCGGCCAGATCCCCTGGCCTGCAGGAAGTTTAGCCCGGAATTCATATCGCCCATAGGTCCACTCTCCCTTTCCGGCAGTTGTTACCTTGGCTGATGTATAGGGACTGCTTTTATAGTTTTCTTTCCTGGCTTCAATAATTAACGAACCATCTTCTATCCTTACATTTTCTGTACGGGATGTATAATTCTGAAGTTCGTTATTTCCATAACCGCCGGCTCCCTCTACGAAATTCCATTTTTCTCCATCAATATCGGGGGATTCGAAATCATCTTGCCAGACCAGCTGCCAATTGAACTCGTCGGCTTGTTCTACTTTTGAATCTGAATCAGACATACATCCGGCCATGAAAAAGACCATGAGAACAAGAGAGCTTATTCTGTATAATCCCTTCATAGGATTTCAACTCCTATATAGGAAATTATTCCACTTCTTTTGAATATCTCTTCACTTATATCCTCTGGAAGAATGGATCCAGAGAAGATCTGTTTTTTATCTTTATAGACTACAGTGATAGACTCTTTATCACCTTTGCTGATATAGAAAGGAGTCTGACAGATAGTACCCGCGAGGGAACCTGCTGATAAAGGAACATCGATCAGCGGCCAATTGCATTCTTTTTTCAGGAATTCGCTTTCATCGAGAAGAGTCCCGTTAAACTCGAGTTGTCCCCCTTTGATTCTGATTCCCATTTCAGCCAGTCTGGTTATGACTTCTTCTTTAACCTGTCCCGTCATGCCCGGCTGTTTTGCTCCTTTGTCCCATGGTGTATGCGAGTATGGGTCAAATGGGAAAGCTCCATAATTTTCAGCGCTTTTATTGTATCCGATTCCATTCCGGATAGAATAATAATGATTTTTCAAGGATGTTATAATTTTATCATCTACACCGGATTCAATAGCCTCGAAGAGATTTTCCTGTGCTGCCAGAAGCAGTTTGCTGACCATGTGCCAGTAAATGCTGCCGAGACCTTCAAAAGCGAAAAAAGTTCCCGATCGTCCCGTAAAGGACTGATGATTAAAAGTCGTTTCAAAAAGCTTTTCGATTTCCTTTCCCTCTTTATCTATAAGATGAGAATAAGCATCGTTTTTGCTGAGTTGATCGAGTACTTCCTGGACCTGCTTCACATTGTGAAAACTGCCATTGAAATGATAAGTGCCCGAATCGTCTTTTGAAACAAGGTCATCATTGTTGTTTTCAGATAGTTTTTTCAATAATCGGAGAGACTGAACTTTCTTTTCATCAATGTTATTTTTATTCAGAAAACCGGGAAGTTTTCTATTGGGGTAGAGCATATAACTATTCTGGTCTTCTCTGTACATAGAACTATTTCTCAGTGATGCAAATAGTCTGTCAGCTTCTTCAGCAGAGAGCATTCCCGATGAAAGGATGGCAACCTGCCCTTCAAGCATTTCATAGAGGTTGTCAATATACACACCCTTATCTCTGACCTGGAGAGTATTATAAGAATGATAAAGATCATCATCTCGTCTGTTTTTTTTCAGAGTATCATCAACACAATTGAGAGTGCTTTCGAGAAAAGTGACTAACTGGGATCTTGTCACTTTTGTCTGGTTGTTTTTTGGTCCATCAAGATAGAGCCTGCTTCGGTAATTTTCCGAAGCGACTCCCAGGGATTCCACGATTATAAAGATATCTTCCGCACTATGAGCATTATCGAGATTCTTCTCATATCCGGAAAATACAGAGGAGATAGAGTTCAACCACTGGGCCGTATCGGAATGGAAATAAAAATTCTTATGGGAAGCGGATTTATACATATCAATGAGAAATGATATGTATCGTCTGAGATAAGCCAGGGTCACTACAGATATCCCCTTGCCAACCAATGCATTATTGGCGTCATTCCATTCAGGACGCTGTGTATTCATCCAGATTCCACCTTCGGGAATATAATTTCCAAGTTTGGCCAGTAACAGAATGAAAAGCTTTTCAGTCATCGTAGCGAGAAATAGCGATCCTTCGCTATCGTGGAGTAATTTGCCCTCAGAACCTTTTTCTTCGGTTAACTTCTCTATTTCTTCATTTTTAGCGTTATTGAAATTTATTGTCTGATGGGGATCTTCAAGTATTTCCTGAAATGATTTGATTTCATAGGGGATATTGGCAAATGAATAATTCTGTGAATCGAGTTCTTCATTTATTTTATCACCGTAAAAAAGCCCGTACATCTCGAGTAATTTCAATAGATAGATAATCTGGTGATCACTCCAGTATCCGATGTTAGCCCAGGGATTTCCCGGTTCGGGAATTTCCCAGTCTATGCCGTTTTTAGTAATTCGGTAGGGGTTATAACCATCTTTGGTTGTTGCGTTGAGAAATTTTCCGATTATGTGCTTTATATAAACGGGATAGGAATAACAGAGAGCTTCCCAATTCTGGAAAATATCCCTCCAGTTGCCCTGATAGTCCAGTTTGGCTGTACCGTCTTTTTTTTCTGTTTCAATAGAGAAAACATTCCATGGCCGGCTGGGATCTCCGTGTCGGCGGCTGAAAGTCAGAGGAAGATACTCATACCAGATTCTCAGTAAATGATCATCTTTCTGATCGAGTATAAAAGATATCAGATCGTCATAGGATTTTTCTTCTCCAAGAGATAAAATTGCCTCTCTATATTTTTCACCGATCTCTTTATTAGTGATATTTATGAAATCAACAAGGTCTTCCGTCGAAATATTGTAGGAGTTGAAAAAATACCCACCCCTCATAATATTGAATAGAACATTGGCCTGGTGGTGAACACAATTCATCTTATTGGAAGTATTCTGCTTACCGTCGTTCTGAGCAATAATAGCGTCGAGAGCATCTTGTCCCTTGGTGACATCTTCTTCTACAGAAGTTATGATCTCATCAGAATTTTTTCTGAGCAAGTTTTTGAGATTATTTATCTGACTGTGATCGAGATCGACATCAGCCGCGAAATACCATTGCTTTATTTCAAGTTTGCTCAAAGTAAAAGATGAGTGAATGAAATAACCACCTCTTTCCCCTTTGAGCTCCCATTCATTGCTGATCTGATTGCCTCTGCGAAAATTATCGAACTGATTAGCACTGAGCAGATGTTTATCCGCCTTGAGACCTTTATGCCAGGCTACATTTGCTTTTAGTGATTCACTTGGTTCTGCCAGGTCTGTAAGAGTAGCGCTCAAAGCAAAAATCCCCAGACCTGTCTCGCTGTCTATTTCACTTTTCTTATATGCATTGAGCAGGTTTCCGAACGTATTCTGAATCTTGGAACTTGTTCCCGCAGGAATGATATTCTGCATTCCGTCAATAATATCTATCTGAATATCGTGATCATTCAGATTTTTCAGAGTTGATTTGCGTATCCAGCCGAATTGACTGCTATTCATCCACCGGTAGGAAAAAGAAACTCCCAGTGTCTCATTTATATCTTCAAATATAAGTGTATTGCCATAAACATTTTTTGAAAGTACTGAACGGATTTCGTACACACTTTCCGTTTCCTGATGAAATGGTTCCCACAAATATGTTTTATCATTTTTGCTAATCAGCAGAATTGTTTTCGGACCTGTATTATTCAGATTTTCAGTAATGCGATCATCTGTATAATAGGGAAATAAAGCTTTCTCCGAATTCACTCTACCCGCTGTAAGTCCGCCTGTACTGGATATAAACATCCAGTGATTTGTATGACTGGTCAGTGTCATGAAAAAAGGAGGCATTTGACGGTAGTTTTCTATTTCGTAGAAAAGATCTCCATCAATATCCTTAAATCCCTCAATTATTTTACTCTTCTTATCTGTCAGAGGCTGCTGCCCGAAATAGATCTGTTGTGAAGTTTTCATATTGACTCCCTCATAGTATCATTATCTTATATGTTTGCGTAAACATGATACTTTATTTTTATGAGATTTGCAAGCTTTCTTTGATTTTGAATATGTTTCTTGTTCAGACCAGATACATATCATTTCTTTTTGTATGGTTTATGAGTATTTCAAACTATTTTGAGGACAAGAAGATACACATTCAAGGCATTTAGAACAACTGAATGCAGATTGTGATTCTTTTTTATCTTCTTAGTAGACACTGTAATCTTCATTGAGACTGGAGATATAAAGCAATCAGTGACTGAACAACTCTTCTTTTAGATATTTGTTTTTTCAAAATCTGTCAACTAATTTTAGACATAGTCGCTATCTTGCGGTGTAAACTCGGCGTTTTCCACCCACCACTGAGGTCTTTCCAGCATATCGACAAGATTCTCAACAGTTTTAATATGATACAACTCCTGATTAGCAATGCATTTGAACAGATGTTTTGCTTCCTCTGAATCGCTTTTGTCAAACTGTTCTTTAAAATATGCAAAACCTCTTTTTTCGATATCCAGAGCTATTCTATAGTCATCGAGCTGGTCTTTTGAGAGTTTGATATCATTGATATGGTTTCTCATATCTTCGAATACAGTAGTCACTTCCGGTATAAAAGAGTCATCGAGGTCGTGCCCTCCATTCTTCCTTTTGAGGATCTCTATAGCCCTCTCATGTTTCTTCTCGTCTTCAGCAAGCATAGTGAAGATTTGTTTTACACCTGGCGTTGACGCTTTTTCAGCTAAGTCCCGATAAAGCAGCTCCGCATCCTGTTCCATTTTAATTGCAAAATCAAACATATTCATTTCCTATTCCTCCAAGTCGTAACACCTAACTTAATTATAAGTAATTAATTGAAGAAACAGAAAATAAATGTTTAATTATCGAATTCTACCAGCCTCCCGAAGCTCCACCGCCACCGAAACCGCCGCCTCCGCCGGAAAATCCTCCACCACCGAAACCGCCGCCTCCAAAGCCGCCACCGCCTCGTCGACGTGATCCGCTACCGAGAATTGATCCCCAGAGCAAAGCATTGAATAGTCCGTGATGGCCTCTTCGCCTTCCCCTGGAAATTGATGATATGAAAAAGATTATGATAAAGATTATAAGGTTTATCGGGATTCCCGCTGATCCCCTTTTTTCAGGTTCTTTTGCATAAGCCTGGAGTTCTTTTTCAGAGATTTCCGATGTATTGGTGATGACTCCGTTTATCGCGGAGATGCCATCGTATAAGCCCTGATCAAAATTGCCTTTTTTAAATTCGGGAAGAATGATATTTCTGATGATGTATCCGCTCTTCACATCGGTCATATCCCCTTCAAGACCATAACCAACTTCAATCCTCACCTTCTTCTCATCCATTGCAAGAAGAAGAAGTAATCCGTTATCGCGGTCCTTCTGTCCCAGTCCCCATTCGTCTGCTGTTTTCAGTGCAAAGGATTCAACTGAATAACCTTGAAGGCTGTCCACTGTTAATAATGCGACTTGTGCCGAAGTGCTTTTTTCAAGATTAGACAGAATCTGACTTATCTGATTTTCTTCTGATGAGGAGAGAACACCTGCGTAGTCATTTACATATCCCTTTAACTGGGGAATTTTCTGTGCGAAAACACTTATTGAAAGGAGAGAAATCAGTACTAGAGAAATTATTTGTTTTTTCATCTAATCCTCCAGTATATGAACATCGTCGGATAGTTCATTTTCATCATCGGGCTGAATTGGAAAATGTTCGATGAGCATTTCACCACAGCTTTCCACCGCTTCCACCATGCCATCAACTATATTGTTCTCTTTCAATTTCGAAAGGAGATTTTCTACAATACCATTCCATGCTTCCTGCGGGACATGGGCATTTATCCCGGAATCTGCAAGGAGTTCCACTCTTTTCTCTCTTAGAGAAATGAAAATGAGGACACCGGTTCTGTCTTTAGTGTCAAAGAGTCCCGATTCACCGAAAAAGAGTAAAGCCCTCCGGTTTACTTTTTTACTGATAATTTTTGCTGGAACAATCAACCTGTCAACTCCGTTTATATTGGCGATCAGGTAGAACAATCCCACGACAACAATAGTGGAAAGACCAATAAATGTTGTTGTGTAGACATCGGAATAGGTCCAGAAGAGGCTTTTCAGCCAGCTTGAAATGTCATTGTATAAAAACAAACAGACAAGATAGTACAAAAAACCACCGACGAGAGATGCAACCAATTCAAAAAAAGCATAATCCGAGCTTTCTTTGATGATAGCGGTAACGATTTCTCCGGATGTTTTGGACTCAGCTTTGCTGACTGCCTGTTTAACTCTTTCATTATCTGATTCTGATAATATTTTTTTACTCATAAATACTCCTAGAATTTCACTGCAGGAGCGGTATCAGCCCCTTCGCTTGCCTGGAAATAGGGGATTTCATCGAAACCGGACATATTGGCTATCATCATCCGGGGAAACTGCTTGATATACGTATTATAACCCTGTGCTGAATCATTGAAGCGCATTCTCTCTACAGCAATTCTGTTCTCTGTTCCCTCAAGCTGATCTTGCAGAGCGAGAAAGTTCTGGTTGGCCTTTAAGTCGGGATACTGCTCGGAAACGACCATAAGCCGTTGCAAAGCGCTGGATAATTCACCCTGAGCCTGCTGGAATCTCTGGAATGCCGCCGGATCTTTCAGTACTTCATCAGAAATATTGATCACACCGCCCACTTTTGATCTGGCTTCAGTAACAGCAGAAAGAGTATCACTTTCATGAGCTGCATAACCTTTGACAGTTTCAACAAGATTGGGAATAAGATCCATTCTCCGCTGGTAGACATTCTCCACCTGCCCCCATGAAGCCTTTACAGATTCTTCGAGCTGAACCATTTTATTATAGGTTCCGGAAAAAGATGAAATTGCGATAAAGATAATCAGAACTATGATAACAACAGGTATTAACCACCTGTAAGTTTTTGATGACATGAAATACTCCTTTAGTTGCGTAAAGAATAATAAGAGGAACGATTAGAAGCAAGAATATTAACGAATATTAACAATCCTTAAGATTTCTTTCGGCTAAAATGGAATATTCCCTCCGGCACCCACCGGAGTGAACAAAGAGCATGAGCCGGCGAATGATCGTCAACTCGCCTGATTTATAAACGTTATAAATTAGAAGGGTATAAATAACCCAATAATGTAAGAAATAGAAAAGGCAAAGAATCCCACTGCGAGCATTTCCACACCGGATTTCAACCAGTTGACTCCTGTCACATATTTCTTTAGAGCTCCTGCGAGAAATAATCCGCCGACGGTCACAAATGTTGCCATTTTGAAAAGAAAAATGGGATCAACATCAACATTAATCAGAAAAATATAGGGAAGTGTCGGAAAACAGGCCCCGAGAATAAAAGCGACAAAAATGATTAATGAAGATTTTATGTCGCTGCTGTGTTCAATCTCTGTAACACCGAGCTCATCGATAACCATTTCTCTGACCCAGTTTTCTTTGTCTTTCGTCAAATGGTCAACTACCTGATCGAGCAGCTCCCCTTCAAATCCTTTATTCCTGTAGATTTTTCTCAATTCCTCTTTTTCAATCTCCGGACAGAGTTTAATCTCAAGCGATTCCTGTTCAATCTCGTGGTTGTAATAATCAGCCTCGCTTTTACTGCTTATGAACTCTCCGGCTGCCATACTCAATGCTCCGGCGACAGTTGCAGCTAACAGTGTGATGACAATATTTTTCGGTTCCAGCCCGGCACCTGCCAATCCGGCTAGAAGAGCAAAAATACTAACGACTCCATCATTCATACCAAAGGTTATCTGTCGAATAAGTTCTCCACCTTGCAAGTGGAATTTATCTGTATATGTCGCCATTAAACTTCTCCCGCTATCTGATTAAAAAACTGGGTATCATGTCCACAGACATCACATTCTTTGCCCTTAAGGTCATCGAGTATTATATTTCCGCAAACCTGGCAAAGATATATTTTCTCCAATACAAGATCATTTCCCGATTTAAGTGCTTTTAATGCCTTTTTCAATAAACGGGCATGCTCTTTTTCTACTTTTTGTGCCCAGAGCATTGATAACCTGGCGACTTTGCCGTACTCGGTATTACATTCGCTTTTTATTTTTTTTATTAATTGTGGATACATCTTAGATGCCTCCTCAGATTCCCCTTTAATCGCAGCAAGGACATTCTCCAGAGTGGTACCGGGAGCGATATCATCGAGCTCAGGGGTAAATTCATCTTCAAGGGCATGCTGATGATTTTTTATATGAATTCTTTCCGCTTTTGACAGAGCGTCAAATAATAGGCCAATATTTTTATATCCATCTTCAAATGCTTTTTTTGAAGATGCTTCATATATTTTAACTGCATTGGATTCCCCTGTTATAAGGATTTTCAATGCCTCTTTACTTTTTTCCATAATGCCTCCAAGGCTGTTACAACCATAACAATTTGAGTAATGCTGTTCAAGCAATTAAGCAATTCATAAATTCGCAAAATTAAAAACTGTTTACTATAATTTATATATAGGATCACTCTAGGAGGCTCCATGAAACTTA
>Ga0070728_10001264_pt1 | contig 39386 bp, 38 predicted proteins | sample tdDd471_FD_66723 | JGI IMG/M metagenome (GOLD analysis project Ga0070728, IMG submission 66723) | Marine sediment microbial communities from the Atlantic coast under amendment with organic carbon and nitrate - tdDd47.1 | ecosystem: Environmental > Aquatic > Marine > Coastal > Sediment | place... | reverse complement strand
CAGGCCCCCGAGCCTTTCGACGAGCGAGTGCAGCCCCGCCTTTTGCAGCGCTGCAAGAATCGTGTCGTCGGTGGGGGTTTTGCCCGCGCCCAACGCGGCGTTGCGGCGCAGGCTCCCCTTCAGCACGGGACTTGACGGACCGAGATAGAGGACCTGTCCGGCCGGGATCGACCAGGGCGATTGGCCGAAAACCGCGACGTCTCCCTCCTCCGGGAAATCGAGCCCGGCCGATACGAGCAGAAGGCTGTCGTTGCCTGCCTCCCGCGGTCGGGCCAGGCGCACCCATTCTCCGGCCGCGACCGTGCCTGTCAGCCTCTCGCCGGTGGCGACCTGGACGTCGCGAAACTCCAATGCGATGCCGCTTTCTTCCGTTTCGGCCGGCTCCTCGCGCGTATTGCCCTGCGGCAGGCGCCGCGTCGAAAGCACCGTGTCGAGATGGCTTGCCGCGACGGTCCAGGCCTGGCGCCGGTCCCAGACCGCTGCAAGCTGCCGCATCGGACGCACGATCATCGCAAGCACGGTGAGCGAGGCGGCGGTATCGGCCGTCGAAAGTCTGAAATGCCAGGCCAAGGTCAGGAACAGCACTGAAGCCACCGCCGCGGAGAGATCGGGGATCGCTCGCAGCAGCCCGGAGGTCAGGGCCCGGCGAACCGCGGCTTCCGCGATCTGCCGGGAATGATCGCTCAGCTTCATTCGTTCCTGTTTCAACCGGCCGATTCTCCGCAGGGCAGCGCTTTGCGGCAGGCGCTCGGCGATGTCGGCTGCCATGCGATTGCGCTGCTTTCGCAGCCGGGCATGGGCCTCTTCCAGCGGGCGGCTGAAAAATCCGATCAGGAAAAGCGCGATCGCAAAGGGAGGTATCGCGGCCAGGCCGAAGACCGGATCGAGCGCGAAAAGGATCAGGATGCTCGCCGGTATCGTGATCCCCGCGGAGATGATCCTTGCGAGGCCGGACGAGATCCAGCCCTTGATCGCCGTCAGATCGCCGACGAAACGCAGGGACAATGTTCCGACCCGATGCGAAGCCATGACATGCGCCGGGGTTCTGCTCAAATGCAGGAACAGCTTCTCGCGAACGGCCGACGCATAGCTTTGCCCGATGCGTTCCGCCATGACGCGCTCGAGCAACCGCATGCCGGCGAGCGCGGTTCCGCCCGCGAGGATCGTCGCGATGTCGTCGACCGGGAGGGCCAAATTCGCCGTGCCGGCCCCCGCGCCTTCGACGAGGCGCAGCGTGGCGAACACATCGCGTGTCGCAAACGCCACGGTGGCCGCGGCGGCCCCTTGCAACACGGCCGAAGCGGCGACCACTCCGATCTGCAGCCTCCGGCCATCGGCGAATATGGCGGGAAGCCTGCTCATGCGGCCCTGGCCCGCGTCGCATTTTGCGCCTGGTGGAACAGGGCCGAGGCGAATGCGGGATCGGCGAGCGTTTCCCGCGACAGGATCGGGATGTCCAGCTCGCCATCCAGTTCGTGGACCGACAGGGAGGAGCGCGTCAGAAGGCCGCTCACCGCCATCGGTGCGATATGTCTTTCGGCGAGCCAGGACAGGCTTGCACGCGCGGACATCGGATCGGGGGCGCAAATGAGAAAGCCGTCTATCGTCGCGACAAATCGCGGCAGGCGCAGAAGCCGGGCGGTTTCCGCCTGGGTTATGCCATCGGCCAGTTCGACGACGATCGCCGTGCAGTTGCTGTTCGCGGCCTCACCCACCAGGGCGTCGAATGCATCGACGATGCGGTCCAGCGGCTCCAGATAGGTCGACGCCATGCCGGCGTCGGTGAAATCGATCGCGAGGGAAGCGCCGGCGTCGAGATAGGCATGTATGTCGCCGAAACTGCCGGTTCCGGTCAGCTTGATGCCGGCTGTCCGCCAGCCGGCATCGACCAGCCCGTGAATAAGCCCCGCCACGGCGTCCGTCTTTCCGGCATTCATGGAACTGCCGAGAACGCCAATGACCAGAGGCCGGTCCAGGATCGGGCCCCGTTCGAGCATGTGATCCCTAAGGTTTATGATCCGCTTGTGCCTGTCGGCCAGCCTGCCCAGCACCTGCACGCGCGTCGGGGCGGACGTCTTTTCGTTGCGGTGGCGGACACGGCCGATCACGCCGCCTCCGGCCAGCAGGTCAGACATTCCGTCACCGAGCTCGGCCACGCCCTCGAACTGGTCAATTGCATATCGCGCGCCGCAGGCGGCGACGATCAGGTCGCCGGGATAGAGCCGGGAGTATCGCCCTTCTCTGGTCTGCAGGCGTTTGTGGCTTCCGATCCTGTCGACCCTCGCGACCAGGAGGTCGCCCGCCGAAACGCCGTCCAGCTCGTCATCCATATGGACGGGATCCTGCATGGGCACCCGGCGTGTCGTGAAGGCCCATTTCGCAGTCGGCGCGAGGACAAAAGGCGTGATCATGCGGGATCGACTCCGGTTGTCGGGAAAGCCATCCTGGCCGGCTCGCCGAGAAAGACACGGTCGAGGCCGGCGAGACGCACGCATGCGGTGAAGTCGTGCCCGCAGCCCGGCAGGATCTCGAAATCGACTCTCGTGTCCGTTCCCAGCCTGTTCGCCGCTTGCCTGATAGCGCTTGTCCAGCGACGGGCCCTCGTGACCCGGTCGGGACCCTGTTGTCTGTCGATTTCCGGACCGGACCGGGTCGTCGCATCGACGACAGTGTCGAGTGCCCCGACACGAACGACGATCTCGCGTTCCAGGAATGCCGCCAGGTTGGATCTGAAACAGAAGGCGCGGCAATTTTCGTCAGCGCCGCCCTTGCCGAGCCCGAGCGGATAGGGTTCGTCGTCGGGGAACGTGTACCAGCCGGCCGAGGCGATCGACAGCCGGCCGACCCTGTGAGGGTAGAGCCAGGTAAAGCGATGCGCGAACTGCGCGCCGCCGGAGAAACCGGCGAGGTCGAAACGCCCCGCCGGCAAAACGCCTTCGTCGACGAGCCTGTCGGCGAGACGAAGCAGGGCCTGGTCGGATCGCACCTTTCCCTCGAACCGCTGGTAGCGGCTGTAGGTCTTCGAATCGAACAGGGGGCAAATGACGACCCGTCCCGTCCGGCCGGCGCCATGCACGAGCTGCCTGGCCAACACATCGGCGGCGCGTGTCACGCCATGAATTGCGATCAATGCGGGTTCGCCGGATTTCTCGACGGGCTCGACGATCCAGGCAGGCGGCGTGTGGCTCCCGCGCGCCGACTGGAAGGTAACCGTCGCCGGGCTGCTCAGATCGGCGCCTTCTCTCAATTGGGCGGAATAAACGTTGATCTTGCCCTCCCTTTCTCGCTTCTTTTTCTTACGAGAGGCATGTTGCCCGGTCTCGGCGAGTGATCCGCGTATCGCATGCGTTCGGACGTCCTCGCGCTCCCGGGATCCGCTCGGAATGGAGCACAAGCGCTGTCCGTGCCGATGCGGCGCAAACCGGAAAAACGGTCGCGCCTCACCGGCAATGTTCCTCCCGCGAGCGAAGACCGGTTCGCCGAACTGCGTGACACGCAATCCGCACATGGTCCCGCTCACACCGACGAACGCTTCGATTCCGAATGTGAACGAATCCCGGGACAGGTAAGGCTATGGTTACGCCGCAATAAGCGTCCATAAGCAGGTGCTTAACTGGCATCTTTTGTCACAGGACAGGCATAAGCATCGCGGGTAGATTGAACCATGAACCGAAGCTCGACCACACTCGGCATCGTCTCCAGGAACTGGCGTGCCCGCTTTTTGACGGCGGTCGTCGTTCTTCAGGCGGTCAGCGTGTCGTTCTTCATCGGCGACGTGTTCGCCGATGTCAGGGCGGAGGGGATCGGACGGCACATTCTGTATGAAGGCTGCGCGACCTTTGCGCTCTTCCTCGGCGTCCTGTTCGGCGTGCTGGAGCTCAGGCGCATGTTCTGGATTGCGGCGCATGCGGAAAATTCCCTCAAGATCGCCTCCGACGCATTCGGCGAAATGATTGAAGAGAGCTTCGACGCCTGGCGCCTTTCGCCGTCGGAGCGCGAGGTCGCATTGCTCACGCTGAAGGGGTTCGATGCGCCGGAAATCGCTTCGCTGAGACGGACCGCCCAGGGAACGGTCCGGGCCCAGCTGGCCAGCATCTACTCGAAATCGGGCATGACAAATCGCGGCCAGCTCGTTTCATCCTTCATCGACGCGCTGATCAGCATCCCGATCCTCGATCGGTCCGTTTCCCACAGCCGTGATTAAACGACCTCGTACAGCGTCCGACACACGAAGCCGCGCGCCGGTGAGCCTGCACCGACCTGCATCCAGCGGTGCCCGATGATCCACAGATGCACGTTTCGCAAACGGTCAGCCCGGAATTAGCCGACTGAGACTTTCAGCGATTCAGCGGCGATTTGTGGCTGGAAATGCAGTCTCTGTTTGCACGTGCGAGCGCTAACCCGCTGAAACCAAGCAGCTATCCGGCGGCGAAACTGGAAACGAGTTTTTGGGAAGGGTGGTTGGCTGTGGACGCAGTCCTGCGCGAACCAGTCTCTGGTCTGAAATTCCCTGTTTTGCGGGAATTTACAGGGAAAATCGGCTATATTGGTCTTTCAAGCAGGAACTGCTGCGGAAATAGCGCTGCAATATCAGGGGATTACGGGAATTTTCCCTGCACGAGATAACAGGGAATTTTTTCCCGGAAAGTGGCACTTCTCACGACTTAACAGGGAAATTCGCGTATTCGGGCAACGGGCCGATTTCTAGGCTGTGGCCGAACACGAATATCTGCATTCCGGGAAATTTGAGCAACCGATGAACGGTCCGAATCTCCCAGTTCGTTGAACCAGGTGGCCGTCGCAATGTTCCACCGGACACGTATGGCGATCGAAGAGGTCCGGAACGACGCGAGCCCGCTTCTTGCGATGCTTCTGTCTTTTGAATTCCCAAGGGTGGATGTTTCCCTCTTTCGCCCATATTCCGCGTTTGTGGCGCCGGGCATCTTCGAGCGCTTCGAGATATCGCTCGTCCGGGCCGTATCGGTCTAGCACCCATGCCCAGCCGTTCAGCACCATCTCGAGCTCTATGTTTCGCGTGACAATGAATGGCTCGCCAAATGTCATCACCGAATGGAGACCGCCAGACAAGGTTTTGAACTCGCCCGAGTTGTATTCCTCTGTCAGATAGGGGACGCAAACGATCCGATGATAGTCATCAACGGGTCGACCGGTATCCATTTTCATGAGGATCATCAGGTCGACCCAACGATCGGCGATCAGCGAGGCCAGGAAATCTCGGGCTTCTCGTCCGCCTGGTTGTTCCACCTCCGGTGCGTCGATGAAGCCAAAGCGAACTGCTGCTTCGAACTCGGTTTGGTCTCTTGGATTGCCAGTAAGGTCACTCGTGCGGATCGTGGTCAGGAAGCCGTCACCGTCAAACAATCTTAGAACCGGGACTCTGATCGTACCGGACCCTGGCACCTCAGGCGCAATTATGACGGGGCTGTTTGTGTTCATGGCCGTGCATGGAAAGCTGTTCTCGGGCACGGAGAAAATATTATCGGCGCGGCGTTAAGCGCCGGTGGAATGAAAAGATCGAAAAGTATGTATTCGGACGGTTTGGCAATACTCGCTGCCGAATTCATGCGTCGCGAACTTGCTGCTCATGCGTCCTTTTCGATGCCTAATAGCTAGGAATGCGATACCCGCCGAACGTGACGTGGAGGTTCTTGGCCGGACGCTTCCAGTAATGGTCTTTCGCCCAGCGCAAGAACTGTGACATGCTATCCACCTGATCATCGTAGCGGCCATTCGGAAACGCGAGCAGTTCGCGCATGAAGGCTGAAAGCCATTCGGCTTCGTCCGGAATGAACACCTGGCCCCGTTCGATTGCCGGCGTTTCTGAGTACATCCGTGTCTTCTTGTCGCCCTCCGGCTCGATGGCAATCGGATAGATGGTGCCGCGGTCGGCTTTGAGCTCCTGGATCAGGCTCGTTCCCGAGCCTTTGTCTTCGACGAGAACATACTCGACCTCGTGGAGCTTGCTATGGTCCTTGGCGCGCTGGCATAGCTGCGGGAACTCCATCTTTTCGCGCAGGACATCGACAAGATAATAATCCTGGCCACGCACGAGCCATGTTGTGCAGACAGAATAGTCGTTGTTCTCACCGGCTTTGAGCGCAGTGTCCCAGCTTTGGACAATGTAGTCGCCGTCTTCCTCCACGAGATCATCGAGGCAAAAGGTCTTGAGCCATTGGCGCCGTACCATGTTGCCATCGACGGGAACCGGACGCTGAAGAAAGACCGCTGAGAATGCCTGACTGCCCATGTCGGCTTTCAGATTATCGAGAACCTCCTGGGAAAGGAGGGCTGGGTGCAAAAGTTCACCCGCGGGCCATTCGCGGAACTGATCAGGTCCAATAGCTACTCGTTGGGTTTCCTGGGCGATAGCGGGCAGGTCCAGATGGGCCCAATTATCTTGCTCAAGAAGATAACCCGCGAGATCTTCCTCGTGCAGACGCTGCATGGTGAGCACGATCTTGCCCGTCGTTTGGTTGTTGAGCCGCGAAATCAGCGTGCCGCGATACCAATCGATCACCTTCTTGCGTGCGATTTCGGATTGCGCGTCGTCTGATTTCAGCGGATCGTCAATGAGGATGATATCGGCGCCACGACCCGTCAGTGTGCCGCCGATTGAGGTTGTGAGACGGCCTCCGTTTTTCGACGTTACCAATTCGTCGGCGCTGTCTTTTGTGATCTTCACGTTCGGAAAGACGGCGCGATACCAATCTGATTTCATGACATCACGAAACTGCCGGGCAAGATCCGAGGCGAGATCCGACGAGTAGCTAACGCAGATGAATTTCAGTGAAGGATCGTGCCCGAGCATCCAGGCGACATAGGCAACCGAAACTGAGATCGACTTCAGGCTACGCGGTGGCTGAGTGATGATGAGACGCGGTTGATGCCCCATGCGGTTCTCGTGAAGGGCATGGGTGATTGCTTCGAGATGCCAGCCGGATTGGAACGTGTCACCGGGATTGATCGTGTAAAAAACCCTTTCGATGAAGGCGAGAAGATCGTGGCGCAGAACTTTGTTGACCAGGGATTTCCTAGAAATCGTCGCCATTTTCGACCTCCTCAACCGCAGCGGAAAGATCTGTCCGAGAAAGCCGCATCTTCAGTGACTGGAGAATCGATTCCTCTTCAGGCGACAGGCCTTCGTCGATTATCTCTGCCTCTTCATCCGGAAGGTAACGCTTCAGCAGATCGAAATACTGCGCAGCAGCGCGCGTATCGCCCTTCATTGCCCGGTTGGATGTCGACTGGACGAGGACCTCGAGTTTTGGCTTCTTGCGCTTCTTGCCGGCTTCCAGCACGGATATGAGCGTTGCCGCATCTTCCATGATAACGGTCTTCAGTCCGCGAGCACCTTTAGGACGGCCGTTGCGATTTCCCGATTGACCGGGCTTGAACTGGGACTGCTTTGGCGGTTTGCCATACCCAACTTGGTAGTCGTCATTATCATCGGTGTTAGCCATTGTTCGATGCCTCGTCGGTCATGCAATGTGTCGAGGGGAGGGCAGTGCGCTCGGCCTGGACCTGCGCAAATGTCTGGCCGGTTGCTGCGAGCGTTGCATCGAGACCGCACACGCCTTGCAAGCGGCGTAAGATGACGTCGCAATAATGCGGATCGATCTCCAGTCCGTAACCACGACGTCCGGTACGATGCGCGGCCACGAGGGTCGTGCCAGACCCGGCAAAGGCGTCCAGCACGATCCCGCCACGACGAGAACAATCGAGGATTGCGTCGGCGATCATCGCCACGGGCTTCACGGTCGGATGGGATTCGAGCGCTTCCTCGCGGCCACGGCCGAAAGAATTGATCCCTGCGTAGTCCCACAGATTGGTCCGATGGCGTCCATAGCGGCCCAGTTGGACATTGTTGATATGGGGAGCTTTGCCGGACTTGAACACGAAGATGAACTCATGACGTGACCGGTAAAGCGATCCCATGCCGCCATTGGTTTTCGCCCAAACGCAGAGGTTCTTCAGTTCTGAATAGACCGCATGGCCTGCGGTTGTGATTTCAGCGATATGGCGCCAGTCCATAAAGACAAAATGGATGGACCCGTCGATTGATACCGCGCACAGATTGGCGAAGACCTTCTGCAGGAAGGCCGTAAACTCATCCGGCGACATTTCGCCGGAGGCATTCTGAAACTCGCGATGCTTGGTTTTGCCCAACCCCGAGACATGGCCGTCGACCCGGACATTGTAGGGCGGGTCCGTACACACAAGTTGCGCCTTCTCTCCAGCCATCAGGTCTGCGTAGGTCTCGGTATCAAGCGCATCTCCGCAATAGACACGGTGATCACCAATTAGCCACAGATCGCCCGGCTTGGTGACAGCCGGTCCGCCGTCAAGCTCAGGAGCAGCGTCGTCAGGATCGGCTACAGCCGCATCTTTTATCTTCTTCTGGTCATAGAGGATCGTGTCGATCTCGGGCATCTCAAAGCCGGTATCGATCAACTCCAGATCAAGGTCAGCGCTAACGAGACCGAGTTCCTCGAATTCGATCGCCAGCTGTTCGTAGTCCCAGCCCGCATTCTCGGCGAGCTTGTTGTCTGCGATCACATAGGCACGGGCTTCTTCCTCGTTCCAATGATCGCGCCGGATGATCGGCAGCTCTTTCAGGCCTATCATCTTCGCTGCTTCCCAGCGTCCGTGTCCCGCAATGATGCGGTTGTTCCGATCGACAAGGATCGGGATGACAAATCCGAAACGCTCGATGCTACGGCGAATCTGTTTCAGCTGCTTCTTTGAATGGGTCCGCGGATTGGTGTGCCGCGGCGAAATCGCATCGGTCGGGACCTGTGTAATCATATCCATGGTCGGCATCTCCATCATCACGTCTTGCGCCCTAAACCGGCGCGTAAAGAAAACCCAAATGGGGCTGAATTAAACCAGCATGCTATTCCTGCATCGGTCATTGGCTTAGCTTCTCGGTCGTCCGCGCCGGATCTCAGGCGCAGCTTCCAGATTGTTTGCGACGCGCTGCGCCATCGATGCCAGTTCGACGACTGTCAGGGCTCGTCGCTTGTACGGAGTTAGATCGCGGAACGTATCCGCGAGCTCATGAATCCCGTGACAATAGACGGGCTCTAAAAACAAAGGATTCTTTGAGTTCCAGTCGCGGAGACCCTGGCTGACTTCCCTGATCTCCATCTTTTTGATGATGACGAACACGCGGCCATCAGCCTCATCCTTGCCCTTGAATTCATAAGACGGATAACCTGGATTATCTTGCGGACGGTGACTTTGGCGGTCTGTGAGGGATGGGCCGTTCAGGAGAGTGGGAAGCAGGTCTTCCAGGTCCGGCCGCAGATAGTACAATAGGAATACGACCTCAGACTGTTTGAAGCCGATATCGAGAAGGTCGAGTGCAATCGCGAGGCAGAAAGCGTCGAGGTGCGTATAGGCGATTTCGCCGGTGTCTTCGGAAGCAGGTGCTGCGAATGCATAGTCTACACCCGGCCGCTCCTCCGCATCGTCGAGGTTGGTTTTCCGGTCAATCTCAAGCAGGCGCTTTATCCGGGTGAGGAAAACCTTGGGAATCTCTTTGGACACTGGCATAAAAGGCGCAAAGCTCCGCCAGAGCGCCCACTCAACCTGTCCACGGCCAAAGTTGTCACTGGTCATGACATCCTCTTCTATATAGCCCTAACTAGGGTTTATTTTATTGAGCGGATTGTCAACCCCTATTGGGGCTAAATCGGCTAACTGCCATAGGCTGAATCGACATTCATCGCACCCATATCATGGCTGCAGCGATTTGCAGGAAGGCAAGAAAGTAGGCTGCTCGCCTGTCGAAGCGTGTCGCTATGCGGCGGAAATGCTTGAGCTTGTTGAAGCATCGCTCGACGGTGTTTCGAACCTTGTAGGCTTCGAAATCATAGGGAATTGCAGTTTTGCGGGTCGGATTGCACGGGATCACCGCTTCGGCTCCCATCGCCGCAATCAGTTTCCGCAAGGCATTGGAGTCATAAGCCTTGTCGGCAAGCACCCGGCGTGGCGAAAGCCCGTCGAGAAGGACCGGGGCGAGCGGTGCGTCGCCGCGCTGGCCGGGCGTGAGGATCAGCTTAAGCGGGCGACCGAGTGCATCCACGGCCATGTGGATCTTGGTCGTCAATCCTCCTCGGGAGCGCCCCAGAGCCTGTTCCCCCCTTTTTGGCCGCCACCCTTGCCGGTGGCCGCCTGCTGGTGAGCGCGCACAAGGCTGGAATCGAGCGAGACATAGTCATTGTCCGGATCATCGATCAGGTGCTCGAAGACGCGTTCCCAGACCCCGGCCTTCGCCCAGCGGGTGAAGCGCTTGTGGACCGTCTTCCACTTGCCATAACGCTCGGGCAGATCGTGCCAGTGCGCACCTGAGCGCAGTATCCAGAGCACACCGTTGACGAAGGTGAGGTTGTCTGTCCCTGAACGCCCAGGATCACCGGGCTTGCCGGGCAATACGCCCCTGATCTTGCTCCACTGCTCCGGCGTCAGTTCGTAGCGCTTCGGTCTCGACATCATCAGGCTCCAGATCAACGAATCTGGAGGCCCAGGAATCACACATTAGCCCGAAATTGAATCCTGAATGTCGATTGAACCTAGGGGTTGGGTAGATTCTCATCGAACGGGAACACATTGCGGAAATGTAAACTCTCGGAAAGATGCCGGACAGTTTGTCCTGCTAATGTGTTAAATAACAATGCTTATGGCTATCGACAGAAAAAATCATGGCAGCGGGGGCTCACAGGCATTCACGACTTACTCGTGTGGCGCACGCAGCTTCGCGCCCAGCGCGCCGCTCGACTTGCTGTCGGCCAGCAACTGTTTTGCGTCACGGATTGTCGCATAAGTCTGTGCAGACGTATGATTTTGTTAAATAATTTTTAACGCGTCGCTGCGAAATTTACAAGAAGTCACGTCAAACGGCCAGCATGAAGCATGGCATCTTCTCGGCCGGTCCGAAATGTAAGTTCCCACCATTCCCCGATATCGGCTTCATTGATGCGAAATCCAGCAAAGCTTGGGCACGACAAGCTTGCCCAAAAAAAATCTGGTGTGAGCGGAAAACCCGATCCGGTCGCCTTGTCGGTCAAAGCTCTTCAATTCGCTGAAACCTATGATACGCCCCCCGTCCCCAAAACCTATGAGGTCTGGTATGCCTTTGCGTCGGGGCAACCCGAAAAACTCTGTCACGAAATCCAGAAGTTAATTGACGTGAATGGCGTTGTCAGTTCCTACGAACTGGCCCAGCTACACAGTGAATTCCTGTTGGCGAGCGAGCAACAGAGACAACAGCAGGAAATGGCAGGTTACCAGCTCGACCGCGAGATGCAAAAAGCCATGGAACTGGTGCGTAAGCACATTGGCTCTAACGACCGGTTTTCCGAGTCGTTGAAGGCGTCCGCAGATGTAATGACCGCGACCATGAACCCCTTGCGGATTCGTCAAGCGATCGAAATGGTGCTCGCAGACAACGGAAAAATGCGGGCTGAATCCGTTAGGCTGAATCGTAGCCTGGAACAGACGCGCATCGAGATCCGCAAGCTAAGCGTTAATCTGGACAAGGCGCGTCAGAACGAACTTCGCGACCCTCTTACGCATGCGGCTAACCGGCGCTATTTCGACAAGGCGCTGCCCCGACTTATCAGCGAAGCGCTGGCTACGAGAACACCATTGAGCTTGGTCATGGCCGACATCGACCATTTTAAGCTCATTAACGACAATTTTGGCCATCAGGTCGGAGACGATGTGCTACGCTACTTCGCGGCAATGCTGCAAAAAAACGTCAAAGGCCGTGATGTTGTGGTCCGTTACGGCGGCGAAGAATTCGCTATTGTTCTGCCCTCGACCGCTATGGCAGATACCAAGCTGCTTGTGCAGCAAATCATGGCCGACCTTACACAGGCAAATCTCATCGTTCTGAGTGACAAAAACCCTCTTGGCAAGATCACAAGTTCATTCGGTGTTTCTCAAGTACGGGCGGGCGATACTGCAGCGACACTGATCAAGCGCGCCGACGAGAAACTATATGAGGCGAAGAGATCGGGCAGGAACCGTGTTATTTGCGACATGTGACCAATCCGACTCATTAAAGAGAAGACTTTTATGATGAAAACAATGAAAAGCGAGATGCTTGAAGATTCAGATTATGAAAAACATAATGTATTCATGCTGTGCAAGAGCATTCACATAGCGTCCAACCAAAACAATGGCCCTAAAGGTCTGCTGGACCTACAAACCTCGCTGCAAGATGCGGTGGAGTATCTCAGGGCGCGTCTCGACCCGTCGATGGGACGTATATCTGATGAAGAGCCTGAAATTGAATTCTTTGATTATCGGAGAGGCTAGAATGACCAGCAATGCAAAAAGCACAGATCGCGTCGGCATGTATTATCGCACGTTCACGGACGATGAAGCGTCCAAGGTCTACGAGGTCAAGGAGCGAGGCCAAGAGTTCATTGACCTTCTCGACACGCTCGGAGACTCCGACGAAATCAGACGCGCCAAGGCCCGGATCGAGGAAGCTGTGATGTGGTCGGTCAAGCACATCGGTAGCAGTTCCTAGGGTCGAAATCCAATCAGGCTGTTGAAGGTCTGTAGCAAATCAGATTCCCTGCCGTCGTTTTGCGACGGAGGCGATGATGAGCAGGCTGTTTTGGTTGGACGATGAGGCATGGGCGGCGATCGAGCCGCACCTTCCGAAGAACCAGCCGGGGGCGCGCCGTGTCGACGATCGGCGCGTAATCAGCGGCATCCTGCACGTGCTGAAGACTGGCTGCGGATGGCAGGACTGCCCGGCCGAGTACGGTCCGCCGACGACGATCTACAACCGCTTCAACCGCTGGTCCCGCCGGCAGCTTTGGAGTCGCATCCTCGATGCCCTCGGGGCCAGGGGTGTGCTTGCGCTGTCGGCGTCCATTGACACCAGCTACGTGAAGGCCCACCGCTCCGCCCGTGGCGGAAAAGGTGGGCGAAGGCGCAGGCCATCGGACCCTCGCGCGTCGGCCAGACCACCAAGATCCATGCCGTGACGGACCTTCTCTGAAAGCCACCCATTTTTCGGCTGACGGCCGGCAACGTCGCCGGCGTCACCATGGCCGGGCCGCTGATGGACGCGGCCGGTCGGGTGCCCTGCCTGATCGCCGACAAGGGCTGCGACGCCAGCGCGCTGCGCAAACGCCTGCACGCCGAAGGCACCGATGTCGTCATTCCCGGGCGCTCGAACCGGAAGATGCCGATCGACTACGACGGGGTTCGCAACAAGGGCCGCTGGCGCATCGAGACAGCTTTCTGCAGGCTGAAGGACTTCCGCCGCGTCGCTACCCGATATGACAAACTCGCCCGCAACTTCCTATCAGCCGTCGCACTCGTAACGCTCGTCGCATTCTGTGTCTGAATGAGTCATCGGGTAATTTGCGGCTGCTTCCCCGGATCGGCCAATTGGCGAACACTTCTGGTTGCTGAGATCAGAAGGAGAAGAGCCATGAAGCATTATGCCGGACTGGACCTGTCGATGGAAAGCACGCAGGTCTGCATTGTTGATGAAACCGGGCGCAAGCTTATGTCGGTCAAGGTCGAAAGCACGCCTGATGCGATTGCCGGCGCACTGCGCCAGGCAGGTTCAATCGATCGGGCGGTGATCGAGACAGGCCGCATGTCGCCGGCGATCTGCCTGGGTCTGCGTGCCCTCGGCATCAATATCGTGTGCATCGATGCGCGCCAGGCTCATCAAAGCCTCAAGGCGATGAAGGCGAACAAGACAGATCCTCACGATGCCGCCGGTCTGGCGCAACTGTCGCGGACCGGCTTCTACAAACAGGTGCACGTCAAATCGCCCGTCGCCCATGGCGTACGCAGCGTGATCACCGCGCGCAGTCATCTGGTCAAGGCGCGCGTCCCGATCGACAACATGATCCGCGGCCTGTGCGCCACCTTTGGCACAAGCCCGGTGTCGGGCAGGGAAAGGCGTTCATCGCTCGCATCATGGAAGCCACCCACATTCCTGGGCTGGGCGAAGCGATCGTTTCGTTGCTGGCAGTGCGATCCCAACTGGTCGCGCAGATAAAAGAACTGGATCGCAAACTGCGCATGATTGCCAGCCGGTCTCGGGCTTGCCAGATCCGGATGAGCATTCCGGGCGTTGGCATCTAGACCTCGGCAGCCTTCGCCGCTGCCATCGACGAGGTTGACCGGTTCAGACGATCACGAACGGTAGGTGCCTAGTTCGGTCTCGTGCCACGACGCCATCAGTCGCGAGAACTCGACTGGACGGGCCGTATCACCAAACAGGGTGATGGCATGGTGCGCAAGCTCCTTTATGAAGCGGCCAACTCAATCCTGACACGCAGCAGGGCAAACTTCGCGCTCAGGAGCTGGGCGCTCAAAATCTCCAGGCGACGCGGTCTGAGAAAGGCACGGGTGGCGCTCGCCCGCCGCCTCGCCGTCATCATGCATGCCATGTTGCGCGACGGCACTTTGTTCGAAGCTTGAGATGCGCCAAAAATGGATTGCCAGAAGTGAAGCCCCAAGGCTGATCCGATGGCGGTGTCCCGAGAGGGAACGCAGGGACGAACAATCTGCGAAGGTAGACGGATGGGCCGATGAGCCCGCTTCGAGTCAACGCAATGTTCTGCCTTGTGAAACCCGATAAAGCACGACGACTGTTCCCAGTCCGTCAGTGCGGACAGATCCTTGAAACCCTCAAGGGACCATACCGCCAGAGCAAAGCAAATTACAGATCTGAACCCTAAAGCGGCATAAGGCGATCTAGATCAAACTGGATCGCCGCGCGTCCAAAGGGTAGGTGCGCAAAATCCTGTGCGATGTTATCAGGGAGAGTTCCCCCGTCGATAATTGTCAGCATGTGGAACGTTCCGGTAGGAGCGAATTCGCACTGTGTGAGGTAAATATAAACCTCATCCCAAAGACGGCTGAGATCGGGAGATTCCGCGTAATGGAACAGCCAGTTCGCTGATAAAGTCGGTTCAAGCCCTTTGTTCGCGCAATACGCTTCCAACAGTCCGGCCGCATTAATAGCGGCACGGGTTATCAAGATGTTGTTTGCCTGAGGGTGCTTGCTCTCGCGTGTCATCAAAATGGCTCCGTCACCTGATGGAGTTTATGCAATAAAATGATTACCGCACCCCAAACATCCGGGACCTTACTATGGCTTCTCAGGAGATCTGCTTGTCTTCAAATTCCTGCTGGGTAATGTCTTGCGCCCCGTGCAGCACCCGCATGATCAAAATCCGGACATGGTATGATCGGTAATAAATGCAGCGTTTCCAACATGGAAAACCGCGCAACCCTTTTTTATATGGTCACGCGGCGAGCCTGTGAAATCAACCTCGGCCAACCATTCGATTTTTGAGATACTCCCCATCCCTTGGACAGTTTCCGGGATGACTTAAGCTACTCTCTGCTCCTGCTGGCCGATTGCAATCTGATTGAAGTAGACCACGGCGGGCGGCTGTCCGCCATGGGCTGCGTGGGGCCGCTGATGGTTGTAGAAGGAGATCCAGCGCGCGACGCCCGCCTTGGCCTGTGATCCGGTTTCCCATGCGTGCAGGTAGACGCACTCATAATTCAGGGATCGCCAGAGACGCTCGATGAAGATGTTGTCGAGACAGCGCCCCTTGCCGTCCATCGAGACCCGGGTGCCAATCCGTCTCAGCCGACGGTCCAAGGTTGGGTCTCGGAGCAATGAAACCAAGGACTCTCCAAACAGATGGAGGGAAGTCGGGGCTCAAGTCATGGCCTCAAGCACGAAGTTCCTGACAGCCCCATGACGCCCATGCGAAAGCGGAGCGGCAACACGTCCGACGATGCCGCTCATTACTATTAAGAGCGCAGCGCAACTGGACCTGCAGGCGATTCACCGTCAACGAGAGTGCCTTGTCCGGCAGCGGACACAACTCATTAACCAGATCAAAGCGTTTTTATTGGATCCAGGTGTTTATGTGGCCCATCAACCGCTCACCGACATCGAGCGCCGGAAGAGCGCAAGACTCGCGGCAAAGAAGGTGGCACCCAGTCCCCCCATCAAGAGCAACTGCGGCCAGACCGCATCCAGGCCCGCGCCGCGAAACGCCACCGCCTTGGCGAATGCCAGGAAGTGACGAGACGGCAGCGCCAGCGTCAGCTTCTGCACAAGGTCGGGCTGGCTTTCGACGGCGCCCATCCCGCCCGACAGCATGATCACCGGGATGATGACCATGATCACCAGCAACGCGAATTGCGCCATGCTGCGCGCAAGGGTTCCCAGAAACATACCGATAGCGGCGGCAGCCCAGAGGTAAACCGCAGCCCCTGCCACCAGAAGGGGAACCGACCCCGCGACGGGAACCTGCAACAATCCCTGCACCACGAACATTAGCGATCCGACAAAGGCGGCCAGCACCACCACCATCGTCGCCAGAACCTTCGACAGCCCCACCTCCGCCGGCGTCAGGGGCATCACCATGAGATGTTCGATCGTGCCATGTTCGCGCTCCCGCAGCATCGCTGCCCCCGTCAACGCGATGGTGAGCAGCGACAACTGGTTGAGGAGCGAGGACATCGCCTTGAACCAGACCGGATTTCCGTTGGGATTGAAGGCGCGGCGCAACTCCAGCTGAAGTTGCGGCGGGCGGCCGACGGGGCTGCCCGAAAGGAAAGCGAGTGTTTCCGCTTGCACGATATTGCCAATGTAGTCCGTGCCAAGCTGGGCCTGCGACACCGCGGTGGCGTCGACCAGAAGCTGGGCGACCGGGTTCTTGCCGGCGATCGCGTCGGCGGCGAAGTCCGGCGGGAAGGACAGCGCGAACATGATCTCGCCGCGGTCCATCGCCGCGCTGGCCTGATCGGCGGTCATGGCGTCGGGCGGTTGGAACCAGGGCGGCATCACCCCCCCGGCTATCTGCCGGCTCAGGGGCGAGCGGTCCTCGTCCACGATGGCGATGGCGGCGTTGCGCACCGTGTCGCCCGCGCCGCTGGCCTCGAGCATCACCGCCACGACGAAAGACCACAGAATCAGAATCACCATCACCGGGTCGCCCAGAACGCTTTTCAGTTCCTTGCCAACCAGCCAGAAAATATTTTCAAGGCGTTGCATGTCACCGTTCCTGCTTGCGCAAGGCCAGGATGGCGAGCCCGACGAAGACCGGGCCGAACACCGCCAGCCGCATCAGCGCGCCACTCAGATCGGCCAAACCCAGCCCTTTGGTGAAGGTGCCGACGCTGACAGCCATGTACCAGGTCGTTGGCCAGAAACTCCCCAGGATGCGTGCAGGCCCCTCCAGGGACGAGACCGGCGTCATCATCCCCGAAAACTGCAAGGTCGGCATTACCGACAGGATCGTGCTGGCAAAGACCGCCGTAACCTGCGTGGCCGAGATCATCGACACCAACAGGCCAAAACCGGTGGCGGCCACCGCATAGACCAACGCGGCCAGCAGCAGCACCAGCGGGTTCCCCTGCAGCGGCACGCCCAGCACCAGCACGACCAGTGCCGTCAGGATGGCGAAATTCAACAGTGTGATGCCAATATAGACCAATTGTTTGCCGATCAGGAATTCAGCGCGCGCGGTCGGGGTAACGTAGAAATTGGTGATTGTGCCGATCTCCTTTTCGCGCGCCACGCTGACCGCCATCAGGATCGCCGGGAACAGCAGAAGCAGAAGCGGCGGGATCGAGGGCCCGATGGAAGGCAGGCTTTCCATCGCCGGATTGTAGCGAAAGCGCGGGGTCAACCGCACCGGCGCCGCTGCGGGCGCCAGCATGTCGAGCGCTGGCGCCGCGCCCCCGCCATTGGCTGAAACCGCCGCGTGGGCTCCCTTGACATAGCTTTCCACCGCTCCCGCGCGGGTGGTATCGGCACCGTCGATCATCGCCGCCACCTCGACCTCCGCGCCGCGCCGGAGATCCGCGCCGAAGCCGGGCGGGATCTGCAAGGCCAGCGTAAGCTCGCCATTGGCCAGGCGCTGTTCCATCGCCTCGACGTCAAGGATCGGCGCATGCGTCTGGAACCACAGCGTATCCTCGAAGGTCGACAGATAGGCGCGGCTTTCGGGGCTGCGGTCCTGATCGAGTGCGGCAAACGGGATATTGCGAACCTCTTGCGAGATGCCGAATGACATGATCAGCAACAGCAACGCGCTGCCCAGAAAGGCAAAGGCCAGCCGCACCGGATCGCGCCGTACCTGCTTCGCCTCGCGCGTCGTATAGGCCAACAGGCGGCGCAGGCTGAACCCCGAGGCATCGCCATGATTGTCGGACGCGGCGACCAGCGCCGCGCTGCGTGCCGGTTCGGGCGGGATCTCGGCGGAAATATAGGCGATGAACGCTTCTTCGAGCGACGGTGACTTGCGCGAGGCGATGATCGTCTCGGGGCTGTCGGTGACCAGCACCCTTCCCGCGTGCATCAGGGAGATGCGGTCGCAGCGCATCGCTTCGTCCATGAAATGGGTCGAAATGAAGATCGTCACCCGGTCCTTGCGCGAAAGATCGAGAAGCAGCCGCCAGAAATCGTCGCGGGCCTGCGGATCGACGCCTGAGGTTGGTTCATCGAGGATCAGGATTTCGGGCGCGTGGATCACCGCCACCGCCAGCGACAGCCGTTGACGCAGACCCAGCGGCAGCGCATCGGCGCGCTGGTCGAGATATTCCGCGAGCCCGAAGCGCGGCACGAGATCGGCCATGCGCCGGTCGGTCAGCACTCCGCCAAGGTGAAACAGCCGCGCATGCAGCAAGAGGTTCTCGCGCACGCTCAACTCGCCATACAGCGAAAAGGCCTGCGACATGAAGCCGACGCGGCGGCGGGCCTGCGGGTCCTGCGCATCGACCGCGCGGCCGAAGATCCAGGCCTCGCCTTCGGTCGCGGGCAACAGCCCCGTCAGCATCTTCATCGTCGTGGTCTTGCCGCAGCCGTTGGAGCCGAGAAATCCGAAGATCTCGCCACGCGCGATATCGAAGCTCACCGCATCGACGGCGGTGAAGTCACTGAACCGGCGGGTCAAGCCGCGCGCCTTTATCGCGGGTTCTTCGGGTGTCGACGACGCGGCGGGTTCGTCATTCGGCGCGGCGATGACCAGGGGAGTAGCGGCGTCTTCGGCTTCCATGCTGTTGCCCGCCGATTCTCCACCGTCATGCAGCAGCGCGATATACGCCTCCCCGACCGACGTGGTGGAAGTCTGCTCCATCAATTCGGCGGGACTGGCCTCGGCCAGCACGCGGCCGGCGTTCATCGCCACCAGATGATCAAAAAGCGCCGCTTCCTCCATATAGGCGGTGGAGACGAGGACGCTCATCTGAGGACGATCCTCACGGATCGCGTCGATCAGGTCCCAGAACTGGCGCCGCGACAAAGGATCGACGCCGGTCGTCGGCTCATCCAGCAACAGAAAATCGGGATCGTGAATCAGAGCAGAGCACAATCCCAGCTTCTGCTTCATGCCGCCCGAAAGCTTGCCGGCGGGGCGATCGAGAAAGGGGTGCAGCCCGGTCGCTCGGGTCAGCCGGTCGATGCGCGCATTTCGCTCCGTCCGGTCCAGCCCGAAGAGTTTGCCGAAGAAATCCAGATTCTCGCGCAACGACAGGTCGTGGTAGAGGTTGCGTCCAAGCCCTTGTGGCATGTAGGCGATGCGCCCGCCCACCGCCGCGCGGTAACGGGCGTCCGCCATGCTGCCGCCCAAGGTTACGACCGAGCCCTCTTGCAGCCGTTTGGCGCCGGCCACCAGACCCATCAGGGTTGATTTACCAACACCGTCCGGGCCGATCAGCCCGACCATCCGAGCCGCCGGCAGCGCCAACGTGACATCGTCCAACGCTACGGTCTTGCCGAAGCGGTGGCTCAGACGGACGAGCCGGGCGACGGGATCGGCTTGTTCAGTCATGGCTTGGCGAGCACCGCTGTGGCAGGCGGGATGGGAACCAGCGATGGCGTCAAACCGGCGGGCCAGTCTGGCAAGCTGCCGTCGGCGCGCGCCAGCCGCACCCAGGCGACGCCGCGCACGCCGGTCTTGACCTGGTCGGTTCGCGCCGCCACCAGTTCGGAAGGGATACGCACGCGGACGCGGAACATTAGGCTCTCGCGCTCGGTCAGGGTTTCCACCTGTTTGGGCGTAAACTGCGCCTGCGGAGAGACAAAAGCGATTACCGCCGGGATAGCCATATCGGGCATGATGTCGGCAACGATCCGGGCCTCATCACCGATGCGCAAGCGCGGCGCCTCGGTCGCGGGCAGGAAGAATTCCATATGGACATCTTCGAGGCTGACCAGCGTCAGCACCTTGCCGCCGCTGCCAATCACTTCGCCGGGCTGCGCCAGACGGTATAACACCCGCGCCGCGCTACCCGCGTAAAGCGTCGCATCCTCGATGCGCGCCGCGATCTCATCCCGGGCGGCTACCTCCGCTTCAACAGCGCGCTGCTGGGCGACTTTGGCGGCCTCGGCCGCGACTAGGCCGGCCTCGGTCAATTCGGTTTCGGTACGCCGCACGTCGAGATTTTGTTGGGAGACAACATCGCGCGCACTCAACGTCTCGGCGCGAGCCTGCTCGCTTTTCGCCTGCGCCAGCCGCGCACGCGCCTCGGCCACACCGGCAGCGGCTACGCCAACCTTGGCTTCGGCGCTCGCCACCGCCGCATCGGAACGGGCCAGTTGCGCGCGAAGCTCTGTTGTATCCATCACGGCCAACACATCGCCTGGCTGCACAAGATCGCCCTCGCGAACCCTGATTTCCGCCGCCCGTCCCGCGAGCCGGGGAGAAATATCGATCAGATCCGCTTCGATCCGGCCATTTCCCCGGGCAAAGCCCTCCGGCGGTTGATCGGAGGGCTTGAGAAGCACAGTCCAGGCGCCGAAGCCCAAAAGCCCGGCAAGCGCGACCAACACGATCGCCATCGAAATCTTGCGTGACATCAGTCCCGTCTCCTTATGGTCGCGCCACAGTCGCGATGACCGGCAATACGGCCGGGCGCGGTCATTCCGGCGGCCGTCCGTGATAGAATTCCTGCAATACCGCCACCGCTTCCTCAGCGGTCTCGACCAGAGTGAACAAGGCCCTGTCAGCCGTCGAAATCATGCCTTCCTCAATCAGAAAGTCGAAATTGATCGCCTGTCGCCAAAATGTAGCTCCGAGTAGGACAATCGGGATAGCGGCCATCTTGCCGGTCTGCACCAGCGTCAGGATCTCAAACAATTCATCAAGCGTACCGAAACCGCCGGGAAAGGCGACCATCCCCTTTGCACGCAAGGCGAAATGCAGTTTTCGTATCGCGAAGTAGCGAAAGCGGAACGCCAGATCCGGTGTGATGAACGGATTGGGAGCCTGTTCGTGGGGCAGGACGATGTTGAGCCCGATGGAGCGCTCGCCAACCTCCCAAGCGCCGCAGTTCGCCGCTTCCATGATGCCCGGGCCGCCGCCGGTGACGACGACAAAATCGCGTCGTCGTTCCTTTTGAAACCTCCGCGACACCAGAGCGGCGAAACGCCGCGCCTCTTCAAGATAGTTCGCCTGTCGCAGGTCACGGTCGCCATCGGGACTGGCATGGGATAGCGGGATGCGGGCACTGCCAAACACCACGACGGTCGAGCGTATCCCGTGCCGGCGTATCGCGCGTTCGGCCTTGATCAACTCAAGCTGCAGTCGCATTGGGCGCAGGTCGCCCTCGCCCAGCAGTGCGGTGTCCTCCTCTGCCAAGACGTAGGATGGGCCGGAAATGATCTTCTCCTGAAGCGACTTGCGATCGGCTTGGCTGGTCATCAGATTACCTCCGAGCGAAGATGGCGGCGGCAGGCGCCTCGCCTTTGCGCTTTTCTTCCATCACACGGCAGCCACCGAGAAACCGTAGCGTCCGGTCTTGATCGGAATGCGGGATCCGGTGACTTGTCGCGCCACGCCGGGGAGCGTCGGTTTCATCCGCCTTCCCCCACCTTGGTCGCGCCGTGCATGAGACCGGCGCGGTAGATGGCAAAGACCCGTGGCGCATCTGCGAGCATTTGCGCGCTGTCGCCGCTGATCAGGGCCTGAACAACCAGACCCTGGATCATGCCGAGAAAAAGCGTCGCGGCTGCGGCTTCGTCCAGATCGGCGGGAAGGCGCCCCGAACCGCGCGCCGCCGACAAAATGCGATGCAGCCGCGTGGCGTAATTTTTCATCAGCACCTGCGCCACCTGCTTAGCCGGCGTCGCTCCGGCGCGCTGCAACTGGCCCATCATGATTCGCGGCACGCCTGGATGCTCGGCCAGGAAGGCCACATGCGCCAGAAACATCGCCTCCAGGGCCGCCAGCGGATCAGACTCAGCGCCCGCAACTCTGTCGATACGCGCGAGAAGTCGATCGGATACCCACTCCATCACGTCGCGCCAGATCGCATCCTTGCTCGGGAAGTGCCGGAACAACGCGCCCTGGCTGAGCTTCATGCGACCGGCAATCGCCGTGGTGGTGATGTCTTCGGGGTTTTTTACGGCGGCGAGATCGATCACCGCCTCGACAGCCTCACCACGCCGTTCCTCTGTCGGCAGATACTTGGCACGGCCCATGAAAGGCCCCTTTCGTTGTAAGTGAACACTCGCATATTTCTAGTTTCAAACCTGCGGAGAATCAAGGCTATTGGAAAAATATCGACCTTTTCCCGGGTAATGTATGCGTTTTCGCCATTTACAAAGCGATTGACCTATTACATATAGGCCACCATCTGGAACCCATTGCTTCAACAAGGTCATTCCAAATGAATCATACCTCCAAAATTTCGGTGCTTGTATTGGCAACCCTCGGCGCTTTGCACGCCGGGCCGGCCCTGGCGGAGACGATGACCCGGGCGCAAATCGCCGATCAGATTATCGGCAGGAACCTAATGGGAAAACGTAACGGCATGACCGTGCGGCTGCGCTACAACGAAAACGGCAGCGTCGCGATGAAGGCAGCTTTCGTAACCGGAGCCGGTACCTGGGTCTATGCGGGCGACGGGGTTTGCATGATGATGACGAAAGGGCCGAAGCGCGGCAAAACCTGCACTGCATTCGAAGATCTGGGCAACGGCATCTACCGCAATTCGGAGGGCTTCATTCTCCGAGTACAGGATTGACCGCCGGCCCGGCGCGGTGCCGGTCCGTGACGCTAGAGACAAGAGGCAAGATCTTGAACACAGTAACCCATCTGCCGTAATCGCCTGCCCGGGCAGCACCCGGCGCGCCGCCATTGGCCTCGGGCGCATACGTGCCGCAACAATGATCATCGCAATGAACTGGCGGAGAGTTGGAAGGAGCCTAAAATGATACGCAATCGACTGCTGGGCGCGGTGGCTGCCGCCTTTGGCACATTGACGTTTTTATCGGGCGGAATGGTGCTTTTCGGCCCGGAGACCGCGCGAGCGGCGGCCGGACAAGTCGTGCCGTTCGTTCTGTGGTTCAACTTTCTTTCGGGGGCAGTCTATATCGCTGCCGGGATCGGCATCTTTCTGGGTCACCGCTTCGGCAAGACGCTCGCCGTCGCACTGGCAGTGGCTCTGGTGGTGCTCTTCGCTGCATTCCTCATCGCCATCGTCCTCGGTCAAGAGTGGGAAATGCGCACCCTCGGCGCACTGACTCTGCGGCTCGGATTTTGGGCCGTCGCCGCTCGGGCGGCGGCTGTGACAAGACCATGAGACGGTGCCCGTCTAGCTGCCCGGTCACAGGCCCCGCCGCTTGCTCCGATCCAGGTTGCGCGCCGCCCAGCCCTCGTTGAAAAGGAACCCGCTCTTGCGCCGCAGCTCCGCCCTCTGGATCGTCCCGCCGGTTGCGCTCGGTATCGCCGCCGCCGCCTTCTTTGTCATCAACGCCGAGGATCCCGGGCGGGCCGACGATCCGGTTGCTCGACTGGAGGTTCTCGTATCCCGGCTGGAACCTGTCGGGATAACCCCTGCCGCCCGCGGCTGGGGTAGTGCGCGCGCCGCCGAAACCTGGGCTGCGGTATCCGAGGTGAAAGGACAGGTGATTTGGCGTCACCCCGATCTGGAAAGCGGCAAGCTGATTGACGGCGGCACCAAAGTGCTCGAAATCGACGCGACGGATTACCGGTTGGCCAACGTCCAGGCCCAAGCCGATTTGGCCGCTTATGCCGCCGAAGCAGCCCAGATCGACGCTGAAGAGGAAAACAACCGCCGCGTGCTAGCGCTGGAAGAAGCGCGGCTTGCCCTTTCCGAAGGCGAGCTTATGCGCAACCAGGATCTTCTGGCGCGGGGCGTGGCCGCACAGAACCGCGTTGACGAAGCCGAGCGCGCAACTCTCCTGGCCCGGCGCAGTGTGGTGGAACTGAAGAACACGCTTGCGCTGATCGAACCGCGACGCGACGCGCTGAAAGCGCAGATCGAGCGCACCAAGGCGGCATTGGCCCGCAATCAACGCGATCTGGAACACACCGCCATCGTCACGCCTTATGATCTGCGGGTCACGACAACCGGCGTCGAACGGTTCCAATATGTCAATGTCGGTCAGTCCCTGGTGACCGCCGACGGCGTGGACCGGGTCGAGATCGTGGCGCAATTGCCCTTTGCCGCTTTCCGGCGTCTTCTTTATGGCACCGAGTCGATCGAGGATACGCTCGCGGCGATCCGGAGCGGGCCGTCCAGCCGGATGGCGGTCACGGTGCGGCTGGTGTCGGATCCCACCCAGGTCTGGGCCGCAACCGTCAGCCGGGTCGAGGGAGCGCTCGATGCGCAAGCCCGGACAGTCCCGGTGGTGGTCACGGTCGAGGATCCCTATGGCGACTCCAACCCGCCACTACGGCCGCCGCTGCTGCCGAACATGCAAGTCGAGGTCACCCTGACCGGAAAGGAAATTCCCGGGTCCCTGGTCATCCCTGAAACCGCGTTGCACGGCGGTCTGGCCTATCTTGCCAATGCCGAGGACAAACTCGAACTGCGCGCGGTAACCGAAGCCTTCCGTCAGGATGGCGTCGTCGTGATCGCCGAAGGTCTGTCGCCGGGCGAGCGTCTGGTGCTTGATGAGATCGCGCCGGCAATTCCCGGCACGGATCTCCTTCCGGTCGAGAAGCAGCCATGATCCGCTGGTTTGCCGGGCATCCGACGGCCTCGAATCTCCTGCTTTTGCTCTTTATCGCCGCCGGGCTGTTCGCTTTCCCGACGCTGAAACGCGAGACCTTTCCTGATTTCCGCCCCGTCGAGGCGGAAATCGGCATCGTCTATCGCGGCGCCACGGCCGAAGACGTGGAAACCGCGATTTGCGGCCCGCTCTGGGATGCGTTGCAATCCGTCGAGGGGCTCGATGAGTTGGTCTGCATCGCCCAGGACAACAACGCCCGCGCGGTGGCGACGCTGACGGCTGGGGGCGACGCGCTCCGGTTCGTTAACGAGGTGCGCACGGAGGTTGGCGCCATCGACAGTTTTCCCGACCGCGCCGAGCCGGCTGTCGTGCGTGAATTGCACCGCACGGATCTGGTGACATCGGTCGCGGTTTCGGGCGATCTGCCCGCGCGCGAACTCGAGCTTTTTGCCGCCGCCCTTGCGGACCGGATCGCTGCTCTTCCCGAAGTGGCCAAGGTCGTCACCTCGGGTTTCGGCGATCGTCAGCTCCGTATCGAAGTGCCGCGCGCGGTGCTGGCACAGCATGGACTGACAGCCGCGGGACTGGCCGCCATCCTCGGCACACAAAGCCTCGACCGGCCCTTGGGCACGCTTGAGACACCGGGAGCCGATCTCAGTCTGCGTTTCACCGGGGAGCGGCGCAACGCGCGGGAACTTGCCGAAATTTCCGTCCTGACGCTGCCCAATGGCGCCACGCTGACCCTGGGCGAAATCGCCCGGATCAGCGACTATTACAGTCCGGCCGAAGAGCGTGCCCAGATCAACGGAACCTGGGCAGCGCTGCTGGCGGTGCACAAGTCGCTGGACGCCGACGCGCTGCGGGCGCTCTACAGCGTCAAGGCGATGGTTGCCGAAGAAAACGCCAAATTGCCGCCAACGATCCGCGCCGAAGTGGTGCAGGATGTCACCTCCATCATCCGTGACCGGCTGGCGATGCTTGTCAGCAACGGCATCATCGGGCTGGTGCTGGTGATCGCCGTGATGAGCCTGTTCTTCCGTCCAGGCTATGCGATCTGGGTCGCGATGGGGCTGCCGGTAGCCTTTCTCGGCGCCTTTGTCTGGATGTCGCTGACGGGATTGTCACTGAACATGATAACGCTGGTCGCCCTGTTGATGGCGATCGGGATCGTGATGGATGATTCCATCGTGATTTCCGACTCCATCGCGACAGAGACCGCAAAGACCGGCAATAACCTGGACTCCGTGGCCCGCGGCGTCATGGCGGTTACGCCGGGCGTGCTGTCGTCCTTCCTGACCACGGTCGCAGTGTTCGCGCCGCTGTCGTTTCTTTCGGGCGACCTTGGCAAGGTGCTGGAGGTTTTGCCGGTGGTGCTGCTGGCCGCGCTCGCCGCCAGTCTGGTCGAAGCCTTCCTGATATTGCCGCACCACCTCAAGCAGGCATTGTCGGGGAAGACCGTTGCGCCTTCGCGCCTCCGCCGGAAATTTGATGCGGGTTTTGACGTATTGCGCGATCGCTGGGTCGGGCGGTTGGCCGATTTGGCGATCGCCTGGCGCTACCTTGTGGTCGGTCTGGCGATCGGCGCGCTGATACTGACGGTGGGCGCGATGCGCGGAGGGTTGGTCAAGCGCGAGGCGATGCCGGAGATCGACGGCGACGTGCTGGAGGCGCGCATCATGTTGGCGCAGGGCACGCCGCTGGCCCGCACCGAAGCCGTGGTGGCCGAGGTCGAAGCGGCGCTCGCGCGGGTCAATGAACAGCTTTCACCCGCGCAGCCCGACGGGCAGGCGCTGGTGCGGCGCACCATTGTACGATTCAACTACAACGTCTCGGCGGCGCAGAGCGGCGCCCACCTCGCCACGGTTTCGGCCGATTTGCTGAATGCGGAAATCCGCAAGACGACGCTGGATGAACTGATCTCGGCATGGCGCGCCGAGGCCGGGATCCTGCCCGGCGTGAAATCGCTGATCCTGACCGAACCGGGAATCGGGCCGCAAGGGATCGCGGTGGAATTGCGTTTGTCGCATCCCGATCTGGCGGTGCTGCAAGCGGTTGGCGCATCGACCCGGGCCGAACTCGAAAGCTATGTCGGCGTGCGCAACGCGATGGTCGATCTGCGTCCGGGCAAGACCGAACTGCGGTTCGGGCTGGCGCCGGGCGCGCGCACTTTGGGGCTGACTTCGGCCGATGTGGCCGGACAGATCAGCGCGGCGTTTCTCGGCAGCCGCCTTGTCGACGTCCGGCGGGGCGATATCACACACGAGATCGAGGTCCTGCTGGCGGACGATGACCGCGACAGCCAGGCGGATCTGGAGAATTTCACCATCACCCTGCCCGACGGCGGCGAGGTGCCGCTCGCCACTGTCGCCGATTGGCGCGAGGCCCGCGGCTGGGGCAGCATCGCCCAGGTCGATGGCGCGCGCACCCTGACCGTTCAGGCCGATGTCGACGGCCGCTACGGCAATGCCGATGCGATCACGGCGCGGCTGGCCGGTGGTTTCCTGCCCGATCTGGTCGCGGCGACGCCGGGCCTGCGCTTCGAGATCCTCGGCCAGGCCGCCAATTCAGCGGAAACCGTCGGTTCGATCATGCTCGGTTTTCTGGTCGGACTGGTCGGGATCTATCTCGTCCTGTCGTTCCAGTTCCGCAGCTACGTCGAGCCGGTGATCGTCATGTTGACCATCCCCTTGGCATTCCTTGGCGTGATCTGGGGGCATGCGGTGATGGGCTACAATATTTCGATGCCTTCGCTGGTCGGGGCGGCCTCGCTGGCCGGGATCGTGGTCAACAACGCGATCCTGCTCATCGAGGTGATCAAGCGAAAGGCGGGGCCCGAGGTGAGCGTGGCCGAGGCCGCCGGCCTGGCGGTGCGGGCGCGGTTCCGGCCGATCTTCGTCTCCGTCACGACCACGATCCTCGGCATGGCGCCCTTGCTGGCAGAAACCTCTACCCAGGCGCAGACGCTCAAGCCGCTGGTGATCTCGGTGGTGTTCGGGCTCCTGACCTCGACGACGCTGGTGCTGCTGGTACTCCCGGCGCTTTACGCAATCCTCGCCGAATTGGGACTGGCCCGTGCGGGCCGGGCGCCGTCACAAACAGAAGCGCCGCTGAGGGCGGGCTCGCACACCGGCTGAGGGCTCATGCGCCATCTCGAAAGGATCCAGCGCCTGGAAACAGTCAAACCCATCGCAATCTAGAGGAGCTTCGCTGGCTGTGGCAATCACATGACCTGTTTTATTCCTGGAACGTCACCGTCCCCGGTTAAGCCGCAGGATTTGTGGACGACCTTGTTATCTTCAGGATCCCCGAAAACGGGGGAGCTGTCCTCCCGCGGGTCTTCGCGCGTCTTTCTATTGACGATCATCTTGATGGTCGTGATGAGTGGATGCGCGAGCTTGCCCCGTACCGCGCTTTCGGAAGCGGATCAGAATATTGCCGCGGTCGAGGGTTTTTCCGGCATCAGATTCTGGGGCGATGGTCCCGCGGATGAATTTGGTCTGGGTGGATCGATGTCTAGGCCGCCAATGCGATCGGGACGCATTACCTATCTAGTGCTTTCGGGGGGCGGTTCCGGTGGCGCATACGGCGCCGGGGTTCTGACCGGCTGGACTGCGGTTGGAACGAGGCCAACATTCGATGTGGTGAGCGGTGTGAGCACCGGGGCGCTAATTGCGCCATTCGCATTCCTCGGATCGTCGTATGATCCCACTCTCACCGAGCTCTACACAAGCGGAATTGCCGAGACGCTCTTCAAACCGCGACCGATCGTTGCGCTTTTGGGGTCCGCCATCTCGGACTCAACGCCACTGCGGCGTCTGGTGGAGCGTTACGCCACTGACGACATGCTTCGGAAAATCGCCGCCGAACACAGGAAGGGGCGCCGTTTTTTTGCCGTCACAACCAATCTGGATGCGCAGCGAACCGTTATCTGGGATATGGGCGCGATCGCCGCGAGCGGCCAAGAGCAAGCGCTGGCTCTGTTTCGCAATGTGCTCATCGCCTCGGCGAGCATCCCCGCCGTGTTCCCACCGGTAATGATCGACGTGACAGTGGACGGCAAACGGTTTCAGGAGATGCACGCCGACGGCGGCGCCACCACACAATTGTTCACGGCGCCCGAATCCCTTCTGGCGTCGACCAATATCGATCCGCCGATCAAGTCGGGAAGGGTCGATCTCTATATTGTTCTCAACGGCATGCTCGATCCGGAGTTCGAAGCCGTGAAACCCGCGACGTTGGCGATCGCCGGCAGAGCCTATTCGACACTCGTCAAAACGCATGCACGATTCACCGTCAATGCGACATATGCCTTGACGCAGCGGGCGGGAATCGATTTCAACCTCACTTACCTTGATGAGGTTGTTCCTTACGAAATCAGCGATCCATTCAACACCGACTATATGCGTCGCCTTTTTGCGATTGGGCACGAAAAGGCGTTGTCGGCAGATGTCTGGAGGAAAAGTCCGCCGGCGGTGGGCCTGTAATCTCGGCTCCAAAATCGATAGCGCTCTCCGCTCACAGTCGCGGGGGCAACCACCGATTCGGACCGGTTTGCTGTGCCCGCCTGCCTTCTGCGCGGTCAACTCGATATTCGAGAAAACACACATGGGTTCACCAACTTAGACTTCGGAATTCAGGCCGTTCTCTCCAGCGAATTCCGCGTTGATGAGTTGGATGAAAGGAGGTCTTGACCACTCAGGTCGATAACATCCCGTAACCCTCGTTATGTAGCACTAATATCGAACGATAGTGTTCAAACAGAAACCTCTGTTGCGGGAAGGCGTGTCCGCGTCTAGCCAAGGTCAATCATCTAAGCGTCAGCAACGATCAGGCTGGCACCTGAATCGAATGGGCGACTGGATCACAACGATTTTTGGGCACCGCCGCTCCGGCGTTTCAGTCTTTCAAGCGCGCCGATGGCTTGTGCCAACGCGACTTCGGATGCGTGAATATCCAGTGCGAGTATCGCCTCCGGATGTCCCGTCCAGTGACAGACCGCCTCCCAGATCGGCGGAGATTCTCTAGCCAAGCAGATCAAGTGTGCCCCGCTTGGGCCGCCCGAACCGTGAATCCACGTTCTGGCGGTTCTATCACTGGCGCCGGTCCAGTTCATAACCGTCTTTGCTGCTCTGTGTGATCCGCCGAGTTGCGAACGAAGAGCGGCGCCAATTCGATTGGCGTATTCCTCATCAGTAGGTGAAAGCCGCATTTCGGAAGTCCTCTGCCGGTTTTTGGAAGTTTTCTACCGCGGAAATTGCCCTAGTGGGATGATGGAGGGTCTTTCTCCTCGTTTTCTCTGAGTGCTGGGCCGCGAGATGGTCATCGACTGGAGCGAAGCTGAAACAAACGGTCCGCGGGGTGACGATCCAAGAATTCCCGCCGCGGAATATGTCCGCATGTCCACCGAACATCAGCGCTATTCCACCGACAACCAGAGAACCGCCATACGTAGCTATGCCGAGCGTCGGGGATACGAGATAGTCCGGACCTATGCTGACGAGGGAAAGAGCGGACTGAACCTCGGCGGACGATTAGCCCTTCAGGAACTTCTCCAGGATGTCGAGGCGGGCCAGGCCCACTTTCGTGCAGTTCTTGTTTACGACGTCAGTCGCTGGGGCAGGTTTCAAGACCCGGATGAGGCGGCCACCTATGAGCTTCGCTGCCGTCGCGCCGGGGTGGACGTGCACTATTGCGCCGAGCAATTCGAGAACGATGGCAGCATAGGCTCTTCAATTATCAAGACCGTGAAGCGTGCGATGGCCGGAGAGTATAGGCGGCGTCAGCGGCGGGGACTAACCGAGGATCAGATTGCTGTTATGCAGAGAGAATCCGAGAACCTCGACCGAGAATTGCGAGCGGTGGAGGAGCGATACAGTTCGGACAATCTGGATCTGGTGCTGGCGGTCGGATATGTGTCGAGACTCTTGGGAAATGCCCAAGTCGTGCGTTACCTGGCCCAGCACTATGGCGACATCCTTTCTGAATTCCAGAAGATAGCGGACCTGCAAAAAGCTGCATAGATACACGTAATCCTTGCGATCGACGGATATGGGCCCCTTTCCGGAGTCCAAACTGCTGGCTGCGCATTTTCGTTGTCGAAGTAGAACGCGAAGATAGCTGCCGGTACACGGACGTCGTTAAGTGACCTTGTTCCATTTGAGGCTCATAGGCGGCGGCCATGTCACCCCTTGGGGCTGATTTGAGTGTTCTTTCCCGTGTCCAGTTTGATTGTAATGGCTGTTTATAGATCAGATGCGAAATCGAAATACTACGGAGGGGACATATAAATCAGCCGTAGCGATTGCCCCCACCATGATCTGCGTAGAGCTGTACACGAAGTCCCCTTTGCGCGATCATGGGGCGCATCTGTGACAGGATCGGATCATTGGTCATCGCGTCGATCATATGATCGCGATGCTCGTCCCCGATACCGCATTGCTCGGCCACGATGCGATCTAGCTCGTCGAGCGCGCTGCGGTATCGCCTTTCCAGATCGTCAGTCGTCAGGGACCGGATAGCGCCGATCACGGCATCAAGGTTGTCCGGCACATTGAGGTCGAGAATATCGTCGCGGCATAGCTCGGCCTCTGGATCGTCCTCCACTCGACGCGTGAGCTGAAAAGCTAAAAATTCCCTCAGCGCGACATGGGGTACTGTGAGCCGGAAGAACAGATCGGAACTATTCACTTCCTCACCGATCTCCCGGATTTGCAGGACCGGTACAGGTGTTTCCGAAACGTCATTTAGGTCTATTCCGGACACGAGCGGATTACTTTCCACGATAAGCTCATTGATCGTCCGTCCATCTTTTATGCCTTCGCCAATCAGACGATCGATCTCACGGTAGCGATCTGCGATGTCGCTATCGGCATCCATCACGGCCTGACCGGCTACGCGAAGGTGTTCGAGGTTCTCCAAGGTTCTATTAGGCGGAATCGGAAGAAGGGTGAGTGTTCGCTTATACCAGTGGCAGCCTAGGTCTTCGATGATTGAAGATCTTAGAACGCGAGCTGCGTAAAATTGCACAACTCGGCTTAACAGGTAACTATTAAGGGGGAGGGGTTCAGTCAGCTCGACAACGTGGGCCGTGTTCTGAAATCCCGAGCCTGCAAGAATAGGCGCTGCTGTAGGAAGTTGTGAAATCTCCCTAAAGGCGTACGTGTTCTCGTAGGTAAGCTGGTCGGCATAGGAATAGATGTAGCGCGTACTTTCCCTTCGGCCGGAAGGCGACCAACGGCCCATTGGTTCACCAACCAAGCCCTGCGGAAAAATGTTTTGCCCCTTGTAGAGGTCTATACAGTCCTCTTCACCAAGTTGGCACAGCGCGGCACCGCCGCCGAGCTTGACCCCGTAGTTGAATAGGAGCTCCGGCCGAAACGCATATCGCGCTTCCCCGGGCTCTTCGTCCCTGACTTCAGCGATATGCCCGCGGTCACGCCTGACCCAGACGACCCGCACGACCTCTCCCAGGCGGGGCAGTTCGGACATAGATGCCAGCGCCTCGGTATCGCCCCTGCCGAACTTGGTGAGAATTGCATCCGCACTATCCTCGTTCGCCCGCATGGCTGCGATCCAAGGCGGTAGGAGAGCGGAAGTGGCCAGAGCCGCTGGTTCAGGTAAGGCGGTGCCTTCGTCCTCGTCGCCCTCCGACTCTGCGACCGAAATGGTTGGACGGAGCGCAGCTGGTAGATAGGCGAGCCGGTCGAGTTGGCATCGACGAACCGTTGTCCGAACCGCACGTGAGAAGTCGACTACGTCATCCACTAATGCCGTCGGCCCAAGCTGCAGCATTTCGACCTCATCGTCAGGCGACGGATCTGCACGCTCCACTACCATAATAATCGTGGCGCGCTTCACTCCACGGAAGGTTGCTTTACCCAATCCTTCAAGATCGGCCACGAGTTTGATGCGGTAGCCTTCGAGAATATTACGAAGGGGGCCGGCATAGGCTGCTTCGCTCATGCCGATCGGAACGATGAACGCAAGCCGACCGCCCGGTTTCACCCATTGCCTCAGCGCGCGATAGATAAAGTAGATCGACGTATCGGTATTTTTGAAGGCAACTTCTTCATAGGCGTCGCCGACGCCTCCAGCGCCCGTACGCTCCGAACGGATATACGGGGGGTTCATTACGACAAGATCGTATTCTCCTTGAACGACATTCTCGAATCCCGGCGGTATCAGCGTGCCGCCACCTCGTTCGCCGTTCGCAAGACGGAATGTCATCCCTCCTTGCGCTGCAGCCCCCGCTTTTGCGCCTTGGCCTAACGCCCTTCCCAAAGGATCAAGGGAGGACCAGCCACCGTGGAGCGGAAGGCTCGGAAGGATTGCACGGGCGAACTCGCGGGTTTCTTCGACCGGTTTGTTACGGACGACTTCGATCAGATGCCAAAAAATCTGAATCTGCGCGAGAGCAATCGAGAAGGATGAGATATCCAGCCCATGCAGACGCGCGACAATTGCCCGGACATTTTCCGAGTTCACCGCACCCGCTGTCGAGAGTTGTCGAAGGCGTTGGACCAAGGCTTCCACCAAGAAGGTGCCTGTGCCGCAAGCTGGGTCGAGGACATCGTCGTTGCCCGACCAGCCACTAGCTTCCAGCATGAAGCGCGCAATTTCGGGGCGTGTATATACCTCTCCTAACCGTCGCCGTTGCGCTACGTCCAGATACTGATCGTAGACACCCGATAGTACATCTCCTTGGACCGTCCTGAAATCCCACCGAGACAAGATGTAGGCAGCGCGTTCCAGCGCTTTAGACAATATGGGATCGTTCCGCGCTATCGCCCAATCGAGAAGATTCGCATCGAAGATGGAGCGGAAGACACCTTGAGCATGTCGGTAGGTCTGTCGCATTAATTCCTGCATAGGGAGGTCGAAATGCTCTGCAAAACGCCAGAAGACTTCGATCCCGCCGTTCGAAATATAGCGTACCTTGAATAGGCCGTAGTCCTCGCAGAAGCGTATCGTCAACATTCTCGAGAGGATCAAAGAGCCCGTTTCATACGCAAGGGACTGAAGGAGGCGCGCATTGGGCTTGGACTTGTCACTCTCGACCTTTAGAAGACTTGCTCCTTCGACACCTTGGCGCTCTCCATAGCGCTGAAACATGTCGTGTTCCAATCGTAGCGCATAGAGAACAGTATCGAGGTCCGCCATTAATTCCTGCCGACGACGCTCGTAATCGACCACCAGCGCTTCGTCTAACGCTTCGCGCTCCCTTCTTGTGACCATCCGCCTAAAGGAGATAGGACGCCGTTCATCGGACCAATCGAATAAGGCTGGCCCGTAGTCCGCCTCCATCGGCTTCAGAAGTGCGGTCGCTAACTTCAGATCCGCAATGCCCTTGGTCGAGATGATTTCGCCTACGGCCTCGCGAAGTAACTCCGATGCTTCGCGAACCGTATCAGAGAATTGAGTTCGAGTTTCTGTCTCAACGGGTATAAAGGAAAATTGGGTCTCATTCTTCCTGAACCGCAGCAACTCCGCTTCGAGTGTTAGATGCTCAGCCGACAGGATGCCAAAGCACGCTTCGAAGTCTTCGGGATTTGAGAGTTCGGCCCAGGTCCAAGTCTTCGCAACAGAGTCAGACAATCCCGACCTTGGAGCGAGCGCGGCTTCGAACGCGCGACGGTCTGATACGTCCACCCGTGTTACAACGGTTTGGTCGATCAAAAAGAACCAAGCGGTGCCAGATTGGACATATCCGCGTTTTTCTCGGAGGACTGGCAAGGGAGCCGCTTGTACCTGATCGCCTTTCTTAATCTCGAAAACCGCGATTGCATGGTTTGGACCACGCAGCGGCTTATTGCCTTCTGTCCGATAGACAACGAGATCAGGGCGTCTCAGCGACCCATCGAGCTTGGAGTCGACCACCACTTGCCGGTCCTGCAACCCTACACCGAATGCTGAGCGAATCAGAAGATCGCGAATGTAGCCGTATAGGTCCGGTTCGCCCGCATCGTTCGCGGTGATCTCTCGGATCTTCCTGCTTAAGGAGTTAGCGGTCGGCATTCGTCTCTTCGATCAGGATTCGGATGTTCTTGAGGTTTGGCTCGTTAAGATATTGATAGCAAGACCTTGTCCTAACCTGTTTCGCAGGCCGCGTTGGTGGCGTCGAAGAGATCCGAAGGTGGTGAATCCAGTCTTTGGTCATCCTGTTACATTTGTCGCATTGGATCGGAGCCTGAAGGATCCACCTTGGAAGTAATGCACATTACGATCCCGAATGGGCATGGACTTGTGCGTAACAAAGCTCAATGTCCGCTGGGATGCCGGGAGCCAGATAACGTTCGCAATTACTACTTCGAAGTCCGAAAGCTGACAGTTTCTTGACGACGTCAAAGTGTCCAATTTGGGTCGGCAGCGGACTGGCCGTTTTGGGTAGAGCAGCTTGGAGAATAGCTCGTCTCCATACCTGCAAATACGACTGCCTAATAGAAAAATTAGCGCTTCCGTCAGCCCGCCATTCGTTCGGGCAGGTTCAGGATTGTGACCACATCGCCAGTCGGCAGCTTGAACGATTGCTCTGTGATTTCGAACTCGGCCGCTGAGTGATGGTCGAACCATGCATCCGCGCCGATCTTGCGTGGAAAACCTTCTGTTCGCGCGTCGTTTCCGTACATCATCGTGAAGGCGAAAGAATCTGGATCAAGATCTTCCCGAGCGAACCATCGACGCTGCATCGACGGAGCCCGCGCCACCCAAGGCTTGCCGGACGCGCGGTGGGTAACGACCATGCTACAGGGGAATTGATCGCTGTCGATCATCCGGATCAGGGTTGCGGTCAGGCTCGCCGAAAAGATGCCAGCCATGACTCGCACCGCCTTAAGATCAAGGCGCTTGTGCTCCCGTGCCGCGGGTTTAAAGAGGTACCACGGCATGAGGAGATCGGCGGCATACGCATCGGCGGCCCGCTCCTTCGTGGCCTGCTCGTTTCGGTAGTTCCCGATGTCCGTGGCGCGACACACGGCACACTGGCCGCGATGGTGGGCCCAATGACCAAGCTCGTGTCCGATAGAGAATCGCCTCCGCTCCAAAGGAGAGGCGGCGTTGACGGAGATAATCGCCTTGTCGTCCAGCCCGATGATACGGGCCTCGCAGTTGACGAGGGGGCGGATCTTGATCCGGGCGCCGACGTGCCAAGCGATGGCTTCGAGATCGATGTCCTTCGGATCGTCGACACCCAAGGACTGAAGCAGGCCTTCTGCCCGTGTCGGCCGCTTAATCATCTGTCGTTGCTATCGCGATCACGCTCAAGTTCGGCAATGTCTTCCAGCATGCCGTCGTCGTCGTCGTTGCCGCCTTGGCCGAACCGAGCGGCAAGCGTAAGGTTGGCACCGTCATCATTGGCTCCGGTCCCCAGCGAGGTGAGCCGCCGCCTTGCGCGTTCCATCTCCAGATCGGAAACGGGTGCGGACGCGAAGACGTCCGAACGAACCGCACGTCGTGCCGCTTCGAGCTTGCGCCTGGCAAGGCGCGAGCGTCCGGCTGCAACCGCGGCCTCGAAAGCCTTGACGTCGGCCTCTTCTACCGGCTCGTCATCCTTGCCATGCACGATCTCGTCGATCAGAAACTCGTGCAGGTGGTCGAGCCACTCCCTATCTTTTCCTGACATATCGACCTTCCAATCTGCCTAGCGCTCGCGCGCAGCCTCCGCCAGCCTTTTTCCAAGTTGCAGAATCTGCCTCTTGAAGCGCCGGCGAACCGTCGCCAGCGCGACTGTGTCCATTCCCATCCAATCGGCCAGATCCTCCCCAATGAAGGGAACGGACAGGCCCTCGAATAGCAACTCCAGCTCTGCATCGCCGGCGATGTCGGCAAGCAGCGCTTTCCTATACTCGTCGGGATCCATCCGATCGACGACGTCGCCGGCATCGGCGCTGGCCTCGTCGAGCGCAACGCCCCCGCGGTCGGCATCGCGTTCGATGACGCCATACTTGCCCCTATCTTCGCCGCAACCCATGCGCCGGATTCGCGTGGTTTCCGTGATGAAGTGGCGGTCCGATGCCAGGCTCTTGATCGTGCCCATCAGGATGGAGAAGAGGTCGTCACTGTCGGTCCGGCGCGTCCGGCGTCCGTCACACATCCTGACGTAGGCTTCGTTGATCAATTCCTCAGCGTCGGCAAGGCATGTCGCCGAGCACTTGACGGCGAACCGATAGGCGTCGCGCTTCTGCGCGGACGTCATCCGATCGAAGAACTCGCTTACCTCCTCTTCCGAGCAAGGTACGCGCCTAGCGCCGGCTTCGGCATCCATTCGACGTCTCCCAGAGCATCCTGTCGATTCTCCTCCCGAAAAACATGCGCGCATCAAAGCCCATTCAGACAAAAAAATAAAATTGTCTGAATTCCGAATTTCCGCGCCACTCTATCAGGGACCCTTCGAGGCGGTCCGAAACTTACGAATACAGGAACGTAATCTATGACCGTATCGACATACCAGGGGCGGAACCCTTTCGAAGACCCGTTTGATCGCATCTTGGCGGAAATCGCCTTCAGCGTTCAGTTGCCGCCGTCGCTCCATGCCAAGGCCTGCCAGCGTTACAAGGCCGTGCGCGAATACTTGGAAGACACGACGGCGTTCCACAATCAGATCGAGCATTTCTATGCCCAAGGATCGATGGCCATCGACGCGACCATCTCCACACGCGGCACCGACGACGAGTACGATATCGACATCGTTGCGCAGCTTGGCGGTCGCTATCGCCACATGACGCCGCTCCCGATCCTGAAGGCGCTCGCGGTGGCCCTGAGGGATTATCCGGTCCAAAAGGTCATTCAGCAGACCCGATGCGTCACACTGTTCTACGCTGACAACATGCATCTCGATGTGACGCCGGCGCTTCGCGACTATGGCAGCACCGAACGCCAGTCGGAGATCACCCATGCGAAGGGGCCACTGCCGTCAAATGACGATTGCATGGTACCGATGAACGCCTACGGGCATGCCGAATGGTACAAGGCGCGCACACCGAATGAAGAGCGCGTGATCGAAGCATTCAAGGACCGCTGGTTCGGTGACCAGCGCGCAAAGGTTCGCGCCGAGGCCGAAGTCGACGAGGTTCCCGATCAAACTGATCTCGTCGTGAAGAACATGGCGACAGTCGCGCTGCAGCTGCTGAAGCGTTATCGCAACGTTCGCTACGCTGATTACGACGGCCGCATTCCGCCGTCGGTCATGCTATCTTATTTCGCCGGCGCGGCGGCGCTTCCGGACATGACTCTCTCAGACATGCTGATCCGCATCTGCCGCTGGATCATCGGCGAGATCGAGCGGGCATCAATCAATCGACGCAAACTTCACGTCGTCAATCCGAGTTACAGCGTCGATGTTTTTACAGACCGTTGGCCCGAGAATCTTTATCAGCAGAACCAGTTTGCTCGCTATCTCCAGGATCTCGTGACCGGCATCGAGCGCGCGAAGCGCGGCGAGTTCGATCCTGTCGCCCTTCGCGACTGGTTGCGCGAGATGTTCGGCGAACGCGTAGTGACGCGGGCAGCCGACAGGATGGCGGACGCCACCGGCGCAGCTATCGTTGCCGGATCGCAGGCCTACGGCAGGAAGGGCAGCATTCTCATGCCCGCAGCAGCGGGGATCGCCTCGTCGGTGGCTCCGGTCGCCGCCAAACCGCACACCTTCTACGGTGATCCAGTCGATGAATAGCGCCCTGCTCTCGATCGAAGAACAGGTCGCTTCCATGAAGCGTGACTGGCCCGGCTTGCGGGTCGGTCAGCTTTCCCGTCGCAGCGGTGCGGCCCGCTGGATTGGGGACTTGAAGCAACTTCAGATCCATCGGATCGAGATCCGCTACCAGCTGGGCTTTGCGCCACAGGTGCGGGTTTTGTCCCCGGCACTGATAAGGCTGCCGGAAAATCCGGAAGGCTCGCTTCCCCATGTCTATGACCGTTCGAACGACCCGAAGCTTTGTCTCTACGACCCAGCTGCGGACGAATGGGACGAAACCATGCACCTGTCGCAGACAATCGTCCCCTGGAGCGCCGATTGGCTTGCCTGCTACGAGTTGTGGCTCATGACCGGGCGTTGGACCGGTGGCGGGCGTCATCCGACCCCTCGCGCAGCAGGAATTGCATAATGCTGTACCAACCGCCCCGCCGTTCGGACGGCACTCTTCAGCAGACGCGAAAAAAGGAACCATGGCCGGAAGGCCGGATCTTCCGAATCCTGTCGATCGACGGTGGCGGCATTAAGGGTATATTCAGCGCATCCTACCTCGCCGAAATAGAGCGGCGATTCCTTGACGGGCAGTCGATTGCAGGTCACTTCGACATGATCACTGGCACGTCGACCGGCGGTATCATCGCACTGGCGCTGGGTATTGGTATGACCGCTCGGCAAGCCGCCGAG
>Ga0070728_10001261_pt1 | contig 39469 bp, 32 predicted proteins | sample tdDd471_FD_66723 | JGI IMG/M metagenome (GOLD analysis project Ga0070728, IMG submission 66723) | Marine sediment microbial communities from the Atlantic coast under amendment with organic carbon and nitrate - tdDd47.1 | ecosystem: Environmental > Aquatic > Marine > Coastal > Sediment | place... | reverse complement strand
CCCTCGATCCGCCCCACCGCCTTCTCGTGCGCCATCAGCACCTCGACGCGCCCCTTCAGCACGCCGTTGCCGCCCGTGTGGTCGGCGTGGTGGTGCGTGTTGAGCACGTGCGTCACCGGTCCGCCAAACGTCGAGGCCTCCCGCTGCAGCGCCGCCGCGAACGCCGGGTACTTCGTGTCCACCATCAGCGCCGCGTCCCTGCCCGAGACGACCATGACGTTCCCGCCGGAGCTCAGATCGATCGCCGCGTGAACACCCTTGCCGACCTCAACCCACGGGAAGTACGTCCCCGCACCAAGCCGGCCCGAAGCCGCGGCACGCGCCAACGCCGCCGGGCCGAGGGCGACCGTCCCCGCCACGCACCCCGCCGTCGCCAGAAAGCCCCGCCGCGAGACCCGTGATGCGTTCCTCGCCGCCCGAACCGATGCCGTGGACTGTGCCATTGTGCCGCCTCCTGTGCCAAAATCGCTCGCTCCGGGGCTACCATCCCGTCCGCAGTCGGGACCCCGACTCTCCCCCCATCAGATCACCAGCATACCCCGTCAGACGCGGCCCACCGCTCGACGCCCGGAGGAACGACCCATGAAGGCCAATGACATGCGTGGCGGCAACGGCGTCAAGATCGACGGCAAGCTCTACATCGTCGTCAAGACCGAGCACACCAAGCCCGGCAAGGGCCCCGCCTACATCCAGGCCAAGCTCAAGGACGCCATCACCGGAGCCAACATCGAACGCCGCTTCGGCTCCGCCGAGGATGTCGAGGAAGTCACCTTCGACCGCCGCGAGATGGAATACCTCTACTCCGACCCCTCCGGCGCCACCTTCATGGACACCGAGGACTACGACCAGAAGATCATCCCCGCCGACGTCCTCGGCGATGCGCTCCTCTACCTCGTCCCCAACACCACCGCCCACGTCGTCTGCTACGAAGAAAACCCGATCATCATCGAACTCCCCGCCTCCGTCGAGGTCACCGTCAGCGACACCGCCCCCGGCATCAAGGGCGCTACCGCCACCAATCAGCTCAAAGAAGCCACCTGCGACACCGGGCTCAAGACCCGCGTTCCCCCCTTCATCGCCAACGGCGAGAAGATCCGCGTCTCCACCGCCGACGGCTCCTACCTCTCCCGCGCCTGACCGGCCCGCCTGCTCTGCGCCACGCCACCCGCGGCCGGCTCCTGTGCCGCCGCGCTAGGCTCGTGGTATGACCAGCGCCCGCAAAAACACCCGTCGCACGCTCATCGTCGCCGGCACGCTGCTGCTCGCTGTCGCCGTCGCAGCGTTCTTCGCCTACCGCGCCTTCGGGCCCGGCACCGGCGGCCTCCAGAACGCCGCCAACAAGCTCGAAGACTGGATCGCCTCGCAGATCGTCGGCGTCGCCAACAGCTACCTCGTCCCACAACTCGAGTACGACGAGATCGACTACCAGGCACCCCGCACCGTCGATCTCCGCGGCGTCACGCTCACCGCGCCCGACGGCACCGAGGTCCTCGCTCTCAGCGGCATGACCGTCACCCTCGCCGAGATCCCCCGCATCGGTCAGCCCATCCGCATCAGCACCCTCACCCTCGACACCCCCACCGTCCGCCTCATCCGCGAGACCAAGCCCGACGGCTCCACCGGCTTCCGCGGCCTCAGCCCCATCGCCAAGGCCACCCCCGCCAACGACGACGCCGTCAAGCCCGACTTCCGGCTCTCCAACATCCTCCGTCTCGAGAAGATCGATATCGCCGACGGCTCCTTCTACCTCGACACCGGCGACAACTCGCCACCCATGACCATCGCCGGGCTCACCACTACCATCAACAGCGCCCCCGAGTCCGACAAGCCGGGCTGGTACGAGCTCGACATCGACACCACGCTCGGCCCGCTCCTCAGCCTCACGCTCACCGGCGAGCTCAACCTCGACACCTTCGTCGCCCGCATCAGCGACCTCGCCTTCAAGGGCCAGCTCGATCAATCCAGCGCAACCGTGCTCCCCGCACCCCTCCAGTCCCTCATCGCCGAGCACAACGCCACCGGCCAGATCAACCTCACCGCCCTCGGCTACATCCCCCTCACCGACCCGATGAACGGCGACCTCTCCTTCCAGACCACACTCACCGACTTCAACCTCGCCAACGCGGACTACCAGATCCCCATCGCCAGCCTCACCGCCAACGGCACCCTCGCCGACGGCCTCCTCTCCATCCCCGCGCTCTCGGCCAACCTGCTCGACGGGACCCTCAGCGCCAACCTCCGAGCCACCCTCACCGACACCGCGATGCCGGCCACCGCCGACTGGAAGCTCGAACAGATCAACCTGCGAAGCCTGCTCAGCGTCGGGAGCAGCGCCGAGGGCCGGCTCGCCGGCCAGCTCAACGCCAACGGCTCCCTCGCCACCACCCTCTCCGACCCCCGGGCCGGCCTCCAGGGCCAGGGCGAGGCCCACATCCGCGACGGCCGCGTCCTCATCCTGCCCGGGCTCACCCAGCTCGCCTCGCTCATGAACGTCGCCGTCCGCCAGGCCGCCGAGCCCAAGCACAAGGCCGACGCGTCCTTCACCCTCTCCCCGGCCGGTGTCGAGATCACCTCTTCCGAGATCACCACCGAGTTCCTTGCAGCCCGTGCCAGCGGGACGGTCGGCTTCGACCGCACCCTCAACCTCACCGCCAACGCAGGACCCATGGAAAAGCTCCAGTCGCTCCTCGGCGAGGTCGGCAACCTGCTCGGCAACCTCACCGACCGACTCGTCAAATACCGCATCCAGGGCACCACCTCCGAGCCCAGGGTCTCGGTGGCCCCCCTCGGCCTCGGTGGTTGAACGCCCGCCGCCGGACTAGAAGCCCCGCCGAGCCCCGCCTATCCTCCATGCCCGTCTCCGGAGGCGGGGCATCCGAACACCAACCAACCGGCCGTCGCCCTCGTGACGGCCACAAGACCAGCCGAGGCCGACCATGGGCGCACAAGAGATCCTCGCCAGCTTCAACGAAGAAGCCCTCAAGACCGACATCCCCCGCATGGACATCGGCGACACGATCAACGTGCACGCACGCATCGTCGAGGGCGAGAAAGAGCGCATCCAGATCTTTCAGGGTGTGCTCATCAGCCGCAAGAGCAGCGGCATGCACGAGATGATCACCGTCCGCCGCGTCACCGACAACCAGGGCGTGGAGCGCATGTGGCCCATCAACAGCCCCATGATCGCCAAGTTCGAAGTCGTCCGTCGCGCCGACGCACGCCGCTCCAAGCTCTACTACCTCCGCGACCGCGTCGGCAAGAGCCGCCGTCTCCGCGACCGCCGCCGCGGCATGAAGCACGTCGAGGGTCAGAAGACCGTCGGCTGAGCCGATCGCCACGCGGAATATCCCGCAGCACCACCGCGCCGCCGGCCATCAGCCGGCGGTGTTTCTTTTTGCGTTGACTGCAACGAGATCAACCGATCCGCATCACGCGGCCCGCCGCACGCCAAAGCGCCGCTTCAGCTCCGACCTGACCAGCGGCGGCGACGCGAGGTACCCCTGCCACAGGTTGATCTCCAGAGCGTGCAGCACCGCGATCTGGTGGGAGTGCTCCACACCCTCGCCGATCACCTCGATACCCAGCTGGCGCGCAAACTCCACCAGCGCGTTCGTGATCCTGCCCATCTCAAGAATCGAGTCCTCGGAATTCAGCAGCCGCCGGTCGAGCTTGATGATGTCAACCGGCATTAACTGCAACTGGCCGAGAGACGTCGACCCCATACCGAACTTCTCGATCGCCACCCGCACACCCAGACGTCGGAACTCCTCGATCGCCGCAGCAACATCAGCCCGCGTATCGCTGAACGTCCGCTCATCAATCTCGATCACCAGCGAACGGGGATCGACGCCCAGCCGCTCCAATTCACCCGCGACAAACGCCCTGACCGCCGGGTGCAGCAACTCCCGCAGGCCGAGCTTCACCGCCGCGAACCCCCCCGGCATCTCCGGGTCCGCGATCGCCTCGAGACCCTGCCGCAGCGCGAAGACCGCGATGTCAAGGATCAGATCCGACTCCTCCGCCGCCGCGAACAGATCCGGCGTCGGCACCGCCCCTCCGGGCCAGCGGCAGAACACCTCGACGCCCATGACGTTCTTGGTGTCCATCGCCATCACCGGCTGAAAGCTCGCTTCGAGGCCCGGTTCAGCCAGCAGCGCCTTCAACTCCCGGGCCGTCCGCACCCGAGCCGACTCGGCGTCGATGTCGCCGCGGGTCACTCGCCTGACCGTATTCCGACCCGCCGCTTTCGCGGCATACAGCGCCCGATCCGCCGCCGCGATCAGCGAATCCGCCGAGTCCAAACCCAGCGAACTGTGCACCAGACCGATGCTCGCCGTGGACCGGACCGCCTGACCCTGAATCATGTGCGCGCCCTCGCACTCGCGCCGCACCCGCTCAGAGAGCTGGTCAGCCACCTCCTGCGTCGCGACATCGCGCACCAACACCGCAAACTCGTCGCCCCCGAGGCGCGCCGCCACGTCCGAGGGCTTCACCGCCCTGCAGATGCGGTCCGCGATCGACCGGAGCAACTCGTCCCCCGCCTGATGCCCCAGCGAGTCGTTCACCGCCTTGAACCGATCGAAGTCCATCATCAGCACCGCAAAGCTCGATCCCGACCCCGGCCGCAGACACTCCTGCAGCGCGCGCACAAACGTCTCACGGTTGGCCAGACCCGTCAGCGCGTCATACTCCAGCGCGTGCCGCAGCGTCTCCTCGGTCGTCTTGAGTCTGGTGATGTCCGTGCTCACGACGATCAGGCCCTCGGCCTCTCCCGCCGCGTCCAGAATCGGGATCTTGTCCGTGGACATCCACCGCGCATCGGCCGGCCCCATCATCACCTTCTCGACAATCCCCCGCACGGGCACCCGCCGCGCCATCGCCTCCCGATCCGCGCGGCAGTACGCCTCCGCCTCCCGGGGGTGCAGGTCCCACGTGCTCCGGCCCTCGATCTCCGGCTTGGGCAGCCCCATCGCGTCCGCGACCGCCGCGTTCACCCGCAGCACGCGGCTGTCGGCGTCCTTGTACCACACCATCGCCGGCACGCTATCCAGAATCAACTGCAGTTCATCCTTGGCCTTTTCGGCGTCGTGCTGCGCGCGCCGCAACGCCGAGATGTCCGCGAAGCTCACGACAAACCCGTCGCCGAGCTTGCGCGCACTGATCGCAAACCACGCGTCGAGGAAGTCGTGCGAATAGCAGTGCTCGGTATCGAACCGCTCGCCCGACTCCACCACCCGTCGGTACGCGGCAAACAGCCCGTCCGTCTCGACGCCCGGCAGCAGATCCAGCAACCGCCGCCCGCACAGTTCCTTGACCTCCCGACGCACCATCGCCGCCCCGGCCGGGTTCACGTGCAACCAGCGGAAGTCAATGATCTCACCGTGATCGTCCCGCACGGACTCAAACACCATGATGCCGTCAAGCGACGTGCTCAGCACACCGCGCATGATCTCCTCACTCCGGCGGATCCCCGCCGCGAGTTCCTCCCGCTCCAGCTCCGTCCCGATCCAGTGCGCCAGCTGCGCGATCGCCCGCCGCGTCTGCCCGTCCACGGGGCTGGTCCTCGCCTCGCGGCTTGAGAAGTTCAGCGTCCCGAACACCCGGCCCAGCACCCGGATCCGCGTGCCCAGATACGCCTCGAGACCAAACTTCTCATGCGCCGGGTGGCCGGCCCAGTTCGGGTCGGACGCGCTGTCGAAACCGATCGGCGCCGTCGCCTCCATCACGTCGCGGCAGTACGTGTCGCCGAGCTCAAACGTCGCCCCGGGCGCGATCTCCAGGTCCTCGGGCGAGTGCACCGCGACGACCTCGTAGCGGCTCCCCTCGATCCGCGACACGATCCCCAGCTCAAAGCCCAACCCCTCACAACCAATGCGCAGCATCCGCTCCAGCTTCGCCTGGAGCGACATGCTCGGATCGGACGCGGCGGCGAACAGCTCAGCAGCGATCATGAACAAAACATCGGCGCGCAGACCGCCGATCTGACCGCTTCCACCCTATTTGCACCAAAGAGGGCGGACATTACCTATTTGCCGCACGTCCCCGCAGAACACCCGTATCGCCCACAAAAACTGCGTGATTCCACACACACCCGGCGTCTCCGCAACGCCCTCGCGGCCCCAATTCGGCTAGGCCATGATCGGCCGGACCAGCCTTCCCGCAACATCCGTCAGCCGGTAGTCGCGACCCTGGTGCCTGTAGATCAGCTTCTTGTGATCGAGCCCCAGCAGGTGCAGCATCGTCGCGTGCAGGTCGTGCACCTCCACCGGGTTCTCCACCACGTTGTAGCTGTAGTCATCCGTCTTGCCGTACGTGATTCCCGGCTTCACACCACCGCCCGCCAGCCACACGCTGAAACACCGCGGGTGATGGTCCCGCCCGTAGTTATCGCGCGTCAACGTCCCCTGGCTATACACGGTGCGCCCGAACTCACCCGCCCACAGCACCAGCGTCTCGTCGAGCAAGCCCCGCCGCTTGAGGTCCCGCACCAGCGCCGCCTGCGCCCGATCCACCGCGCCGCACTGGGCCGCCAGCTCGCCCGGCAGGTTGTTGTGCTGGTCCCACCCCCGCATGTAGAGCTGCACGAACCGCACGCCCCGCTCCACCAGCCGCCGCGCCAGCAGACAGTTGGCCGCAAACGAGCCCGGCCGGTTGACCTCCGGCCCGTACATCTCCAGCGTGCCCGCGTCCTCATCCCCAAAGTCGGTCAACTCCGGCACCGACATCTGCATCCGGTACGCCATCTCGTACTGCGAGATCCGCGCCTGCACCTCCGGGTCCAGCGTCTCGGCAAACTCCTCCTCGTTGAGCCGGTTCACCAGGTCCAGCATCCGCCGCCGGTCCTCACGCGTCACACCATCCGGATCCTTCAGGAACAGCACCGCGTTCTCGCCCGTCCGGATCTTGCACCCCTGGTGCTCACTCGGCAAAAACCCGCTCCCCCAGAACCGCGCCGACAGCGCCTGCATGTTGCCGATCCCCTGCGTAATCAGCACCACAAACGACGGCAGGTTCGAGCACTCACTCCCCAGCCCATAGCTCGCCCACGAGCCAAAGCTCGGCCGCCCCGGCTGCTGACTCCCCGTCTGAAAGAACGTGATCCCCGGCTCGTGGTTGATCGCGTCGGTCCGCATCGAGTTGATCACGCACAGTTCCTTCGCCACGCTCCCCGTGTGCGGCAGCAGCTCACTCAGATACAACCCGTCCTCGTTGTTGGCGTGCCGGTCAAACCGGAACTTCGTCGGCGCAACCGGGAACCGCGACTGACCGCTCGTCATCGTCGTGATCCGCTGCCCCTGCCGGATCGAGTCCGGCAAATCCTCATCAAACCGGTCCACCAGCCGCGGCTTGTAGTCAAGCAGATCAAGCTGGCTCGGCGCACCCTCCATGTGCAGATAGATCACGTGCTTGGCCTTGGGCGCAAAGTCCGGCGTCACCAGCCGCGGCTGCCCCAGCGGCGTCGGATCCCCCGGACCCGCCATCGCCGGGCTCCCCCCCACCAGCGAACCGAGCGCCGACGCGCCCAGCCCCGCGCCGATCGTCTGCCCCGCAAGGCCAAAGAACCGCCGCCGTGTCATGTTCAGCAGATACCGCTCAAGAGGGTCGCTGCCGTGGGGTCGTGGGTCGCTCATAAGTCTGCTCTCATGCTTTACAGGGGCCGGCGTCTCTCCGGCCCGCCGCGTCCGTTCAGTTCTTCACAATCGTCGAATCACTCGACAACACCGCACTGGCCACCATCGTCCACGCAGCCAACTCCCGCGTGTCGATCCCCTCCGGCACCGCCGACTCTCCCGCCGACACCAGCGCCGCCGCGTCCTCCGCAGCACCGCTGTACCGCTCGCGGAACGCACCCAGAGCCCCCGCCAACGCCGACGCCCGCGCCTCATCCAGCGCCGCCCCGGTGCACAGCCGATACAAGAACGCCAGGCGATCCCCGTCGCCCTCGGCCTCCTGCATCACCCGCACCGCCACCGCCCGCGCCGCCTCCACAAACTGCACATCGTTCCAGAGCACCAACGCCTGCAGCGGCGTGTTCGTGCTCATCCGCCGGATCGTGCAGAACTCCCGCGTCGGCGCGTCCAGCGTCAGCATCGACGGCGGCGGCGCAGCCCGCTTCCAATACGTGTACACGCTCCGACGCCACAACTCGTCGCCATCGCCCCGCTCGTACGTCCGCGTGTTCGACTGCGGCATCGCGACCTCACGCCACAACCCGTCCGGCTGATACGGCTTCACGCTCGGCCCGCCGAGCTTCTCCACCAGCAACCCGCCCACATACAACGCCTGATCCCGGATCTGCTCCGCCGTCAAACGCTGCCGCGGGAAGTACGCCAGCAACCGGTTGTCCGGATCGATCTCCCTGGCCTCAGGCCGCACCCGCGCCACCTGCCGGTATGCGCTGCTCGTCACCATCAGCCGCAGCATGTGCTGCACATCCCACCCGCTCTCCCGAAACTCCACCGCCAGCCAGTCCAGCAACTCCGGATGCGAAGGCCACTCGCCCTGATACCCAAAGTCCTCGCTCGTGCGCACAATCCCGTACCCGAACAACATCTCCCACAGCCGGTTCACCGTCACCCGCGCCGTCAGCGGGTTGTCCTCACTCACCACCCACTCGGCCAGCCCGAGCCGGTCCCTCGGCGCATCGTCCGGAAGCCGCCCAAGCGCCGCCGGCACCGCCCGACCGACCGGCCGCTCGCGGTCCGGGTGGTCATACAACCCCCGCGAGAGCACAAACGTCTCCCGCGGCATCGGCAACTCCTTCATCACCATCGTCCGCGGGATCTCCGCATCAAGCGCCGCGATCGCCTCTTCCTGCGCCGCAATCTCCTCGCTCAACTCTCGATAACTCGGGCTGAACCGCGTCCGCCACGCCTCCACCGCCCCCGCCATCAATCCCGGACGCCGCGCCGGCCCCGCCAGGATCGCCGGCACCATCCCGTGCGGCAGCACCGCCTCATCCTCGATCGACCTCGTATAAAACCCCGACGGCCCGCCCGTGTTCACGATCTTGAAGACCAGCGTGTTCGCCCCCGCCGCCAGCCGCACCGTCGCGCGGTCCTGGTCCGGCGCGACGCCGCGATCCACACGGTTCTCAAACACCGCCTCACCATTCAGGAACACACGGATCCCGTCGTCGCTCCCCAGCGAAAGCTCAACCTCCCGCGCCGACGGCGCAAACACCTCTCGCGCCACATAGTCCACCCCAACCCCGTCCGACAGCGCAACCGCCGCGCCCTCGGCAATCCGCCCGTCATACGCCCACCCCTTGCCGTCAAACCGCGCCGACAGATCCAGCCCCGCGCTCTGCTCCGGACCGAACGCCGTCTCGTACATCGCCGCGTTGTCCGCCGCCGAAAACTGCCCCACCCGATAGAACCCGCCGCCCGCAACCGGCAGCCCCGCAAGCCCCGCCGCGTTGATCGTCCCCAGCCCCAGCCGCACGCGCCCGAAGCTGTGCTGGGCATACACCGAGTCATACCCCAGCCGCACCACAACCCGAGTCCCGCCTTCAAAGCCAAACGGCTCGTCGGTCAGAAACAGCGCCGTCCGCCCCGTCGGCCCACCCTCGCGGTCAAAGTGCGCCGCCACCGCCCAACCCCGCGCCGCGCTCGGGTCGATCGCGTTGGTCACCCGGTAGTCACCGTTCTCCTGCTCCACATCCGCCCACGCCCACACAAACCGCACCTTCTGCCGCCGCGTCGGATCAACCACCGACACCGCCTCCGCCTCGATCGACGCCAGCACCGCGTTCCCGTTCGGCGCACGCCCCACACGCCCCTCAGGCAGCGACGCGTCCGTCAACGCCTCCAGCGCCACCAGCCGCAACCCCGTCGCCTCCGTCACCAGCGTCAACGTCGCGCTGTCCCGGTCCGGATTCTCCCCGCTCGACAGCACCGACCCATCCTCCAGCACCGTCAGCGTCGCGCCCCCGGCAGACTCCGCCGCCGCAACCTCCAACCCCGCGCCGGGCACCATCCACGAGACGCCCCCCGTCTCCGAAAGCCCCTCCAGAAACGCCGCCCGCTGCGCATCCTCCTCCGGGCTCGGCGCATCCCGCCGCACCATCAACGCCTCCAACCCCCCCCGCAGCCGCTCCATCGCCGCCTCTTGCCCATCACTCGGCGCCGCCATAAACGGCTCGTGCGCGCGCTTGGCGTCCGGCACCTGCGAATAGATCCCCGGCTCCTCGTTCGAGTTGAAGAACGCAAACAGGCTGTAAAAATCCTCCTGGGTGATCGGGTCAAACTTGTGATCGTGACACCGCGCACACGCCACCGTCAACCCCAGAAACACCGAGCTCGTCGTGTCCACCCGGTCCACCGAATACTCAACCAGATACTCCTCGTTGATCGCCCCGCCCTCATCGCTCGTCACGTGGTTCCGGTTGAACCCGCTCGCGATCCGCTGCGACCGCGTCGCCCCCGGGATCAAATCCCCCGCCAGCTGCTCGACCACAAACTCGTCAAACGGCATGTTCGACCGGTACGCCCGCAGCACCCAGTCCCGGTACGGCCAGATCGACCGCCCCGCGTCCATATGAATCCCCGACGTGTCCGCGTACCGCGCCTGATCCAGCCACGGCGCCGCCATCCGCTCGGCATACCGCGTGACATACGGCTCCTCGATCAACAACCGCTCCACCAGCCGCTCGTACCGATCCGCGCGCGCATCCGCCAGATACGCCTCCATCTCCGCCGGCGTCGGCGGCAGCCCCGTCAGATCCAGAAACACCCGCCGCACCAGCGTCGCCGCATCCGCCTCCGCCGAGGGCGTCAGCCCCGCATCCTCCAGCCCGGACAGCACAAACCCGTCGATCGCGTTCCGCCCCCACGCTCCGTCCCCGACCGCCGGCACCGCCGGCCGCCGCGGCGTCTCGAACGCCCAGTGCGGCTCATACTCCGCACCGCCCGCGATCCAGCCGCGGATCACCTCACGCTCCTCCGCCGACAACCCCTTCTTGTTCGAGTCCGGCGGCGGCATCATCACGTCCGGATCGTCCGACGTGATCCGACGCCACAACTCGCTGGCCTCCACATCACCCGGCACGATCGCCGCCGGCCGCTCGCCCCGGGGCGTCGTCGCACTTTCCCACGAATCCAGCCGCAGATCCGCCTTCTGCATGTCCCGGTCCGGCCCGTGACACAGGAAGCACCGGTCCGACAAGATCGGCCGCACATCCCGCCCGTACCGCACCGACCCGCGATCCGCCTCACCAGGGATCCGCGGCAGCTCAGCCCCGCCAAACATTGACCCGCCCGCATGCGAAACCGCACGCGCCACCCCCGCCGATTCTGATCCTGACGGATCATCCGCCGACGAAACCACACCCCACGCCAAGGCCGAAACCGCAACCGCGCCAGCCAAACAAATGATCCATCGCATCAGAGCAGCATACAGCGTCCCCGATCACGCCCCAAGGCGACCGGTTGCCGTCGCAACACCACCCCCTACCCTACCACCATGCAAGCCATCGTCGTCGCCAAACAAGCCAACCCCGTCGCCCCCAACATCTCCCTCCGCTCCGACTGGCCCGACCCCGAGCCGCCCGCCCCCGGACACGCCGTCGTCCGCACGCTCGCCTCCGCCTTCAACCACATGGACCTCTGGGTCGGCAGGGGCGTCCCCGGGCTCGACCTCACCTACCCCCGCGTTTCCGGCTGCGACGCCTGCGGCATCGTCGAGTCCGTCGCCGCCGACGTCGACCCCGCCTGGGTCGGCAAGCAGGTCATCTACAACGCCGCCACCCGTGTCTCCCGCCACCGCGCACCCACCGAGCCCCCCCGCTCCACCCTCGCCCCCGAATACGAACTCATCGGCGAGCACCACTTCGGCGCCCACGCCGCACAGTTCGCCGTCCCCGCCGACAACCTCGCCCCCGTCGAGGGCGCCGACCCGATCGAGGCCGCGGCCTTCGGCCTTTGCGCCCTCACCGCCTACTCCATGATGGTCGGCAAGGGCCAACTCCGCCCCGGCCAGTCCGTCCTCATCACCGGCATCGGCGGCGGCGTCGCCACCAGCGCCCTGGCCATCGCCAAGCACCTCGGCTGCCCCACCGCCGTCACCAGCCGCCACCAGTGGAAGCTCGACCGCGCCAAAGAACTCGGCGCAGACCACACCATCCTCGACAGCGGCGAAGACTTCTCACGCAACATCCGCGCCTGGACCAACAAACGCGGCGTGGACATGGCCGTCGACTCCGTCGGCAAGGCCACCCATCTCTCCTGCATCAAGTCCCTCGCCCGCGGCGGCGCCTACGTCTCGCCCGGTTGCACCACCGGCCCCGACGCCACCACCGACCTGGCCCGCCTCTTCTGGAACCAGCTCCGGATCCTCGGCTCGACCATGGGCTCCAACGACGAGTTCCACGAGGTCGCCGCGCTCTACCGCGCCGGCCACCTCAAACCCGCCATCGACAAGGTCTTCAAGCCCGCCGACTGCCGCGCCGCCTACGAACGCCTCGAGGCCGCCGACCAGTTCGGCAAGATCGTCATCGACTGGCGCTGAAAATCGCACTGCTGCCGAGGAACGGCACGCAGGGGGGCGGGCTTTCCAGCCCGCCTCTACCGATCCTCCACAAACCGCGCCCGCGTCTCCGCCGTCGCCGACGTCTCCGCCCGCGCATCCCCCATCGCCCGCAGCGTCGCCGTCGTGCTGTACCCCTCCACCATCGGCAGCCGCTCAACAGCCCCACCCCGCTCGAGCACAAAGCTCGCCCCCGGGATCTGCGCCACCTCATACTCATCGCCCTTGGCAAGCACGTCCGGCCCGATCCGCTCGATGATCTCCCGCGGCGTCTCCTCCTCAAACACCACCACCGCGTCCACCGCCGCCAGACCGCTCAACACCGCCGCCCGCTGCGCAAGCCCATTGACAGGACGGTTCGGCCCCTTGAACTCCCGCACCCGCTCATCGGTATTGGTCGCCACGATCAGCACATCACCCAGTTTCTTCGCACGATCCAAGAGCGACACGTGCCCCGCGTGCAGCACGTCAAAGCACCCGTTCGTAAACACGATCCGCTTGCCCTCGGCCCGCCACGCACGCACCTCGACCAGCAACTGCTCGATCGACCGCAGCTTGCCGTGCTCCCCCACCGAATCGGCGATCACCGCCTGGTGCACACGCTCGATCGGCACCGCCACCGCGCCGAAACTCTCCACCGCGATCCCCGCAGCCACGTTCGCCAGCCGCGTCGCGTCCTGCCAGCCCAACCCGTTGGCCCGCCCCGCAGCCAGCCCCGCCAGAAACACATCGCCCGCCCCCGTCACGTCGTACACCTGCCGCACCCGCGTCGGCACCGTCACACACGCCCCCGCCCGCTCGCGCACCAGCGCCCCGTGCCGGTCCAGCGTCATCACCACCGCGTCGCACTCCACCGTCTCCGCAAGAGCCGCCGCCAGCGCCGCGTTGTGCGCCGTCACCCCCGACACCGTCGCGTCATCCCCCTCGTGCGTCCGCAGCCCCGTCGCGTGCTCGGCCTCGGTCCGGTTCGGCGTGATCACCGTGCACCCGCGATACCGCGCATAGTCAGACAGCTTCGCCGGGTCCACAAACACCGGCACCCCCGCCTCACGCGCCGCCGCGATCACCGCACCGCACAACTCCGCGCTGCACACACCCTTGGCGTAGTCCTCGATGCACAACACATCCGCATCCGCCAGCGCCGCCCGCACCGCGTCCAACACCCGGGCCGCGACCGCCTCCCCCAGCGGCTCGCGAGACTCATAGTCCACCCGGAACATCTTCTGCGGATGCCGCGACTGCGCAAGCCCGATCATGTTCCGCTTTACGGTCGTCGGCCGCGCCCCGTCGGCGAGCAGCCCGCCCGCGTCGATGGCCCCCTCGGCCCCCGCCGCCAACGCCGCCCGCAGCGCCCCGCCCGGCTCGTCCTCACCCACCACACCAAACGCCCGAACCTCCGCCCCCAGCGCCGCCAACCCCAGACACAGGTTCGCAGCCCCCCCCGCCGTCCGCTCCACCCGCCGCACATGCAACACCGGCACCGGCGCATCAGCACTCAGCCGCTCGGCATCGCCGTACACCAGTTCGTCCAGCATGAAGTCGCCGAGCACGAGGGCTCGGAAAGGCTTCCAACAGTCGAGTGTGGCGAGCAGTGCATCCATGGCCCGAATCGTAGAGCCTCCCGACCCCGCGAGCAGAGCGGGAGACTGCACCGCAGATTCGTTGCAATCCCTGATCGCCTAGCAGCCGCTCGCCCACGCGTTCAGGAACGCCAGCACGTCCTGCGTGTTGACGGTGCCGTCGCGGTTGAAATCAGCCGCGGCCTCTCCCGCAGCCCACGCGTTGAGGAACGCCAGGACGTCCTGCGTGTTGACCACCTCGTCGCCGTTGAAGTCCGCGGGACATGGCTTCGGGTGGCTCAGAAGCCAGTCGATCACCAGCGGCGCGAACTGGCTCGAGAGATTGGGCGTGTGGCTGCCGCCGACGATGGTCCACAGCTCCGCCGATCCGCCGGCGAAGCAGTCCTGCGGATAGGTCGTCACCAGCGTCTCGTCGCCCGAGATGTTGCTCACGAGATTCAGCGGCGGCGACGAGTCATCGGGGATCACCGCGCAGCCGTTGAGCATCGCCCACATCTCGGTCGTCTCGATCGCGCCGGGGTACTGGTTGCCATTGATGCTGCCGCCGTTGTAGCGGATGGTGGTGTCGTTGGTGCCGTGGATCTGCAGCACGTGCACCGGGCTCGCCGGATCGCAGTCGTTGGGGTCGTTGTGCGTCGCGCCGGCCAGGCTCGCGATCGAGGCGATCACGTCGGCGTGGTCGCACGCCATCCGGTGCGCCATGAAGCCGCCGTTGGAGTGGCCGATCAGACACACCAGCCGCGGGTCCACGTTGCACGTCAGAGCGACCGCGTCGATCAGGTCCAGCAGATAGCCCGAGTCGTCAACACTCGAGTTGAAGAAGTTGCAGCAGGCGTCGGTCGCGTTCCAGAACCGGTTGCCGAAGTTGTCGATCGTGCCGTCGGGAATCGCCAGCATGAAGCCGAACGATTCCTGCTGTGCCCGGAACCGAAAGTACGACTCCTGGATCGGCCCCGAGGCCGAGTAGCCGTGCAGCATGACGATCAGCGGCATCGGGGTGTCGTCGTCGTAGGTCGAGGGCAGATAGACGGGCACGTCGCCGCGGCCGACATCGACGTACCGGACCGACTGCGCGCTCGCCGCGACGGCGAAAGCGGCGACGAGGGCGAGGGGAACGAATCTGCTGGCTCGGGGCATGGCGGGTCCTTGGGGGTTTGGGCAGGCGGCGGCGGTGCGGCCACCGCGAGCCTATCCGAACCGGCCCTCAGGTCCAAATGACCGAGACCGCCTGCCGCTAGGCGGCGGGCTCGGGCTTGACCACGTCGAAGCCGATCCGTCCGTCGACCCGACGCTCGGCGAGCTTGAAGACCACCCGAAAGACGCCCTCCGGCGTGGTGAACTCGGCCGAGTCGCCCACCTCCATCCGGCGCTTCTCGCCGTTGACGTTGGCCTCGATCTTGTCGGTGCTGCCGGAGTAGCTGAAGCTCATGAAGGTGAAGGTGTTGCCGCGGTGGCCGACGGCGATGCTCTCGCCCGGCTTGAGCCAGACGCCGGCGCCGCCGACCGCGCCGCTCGCGGCGATCGCGTCGGTGCGGAGGCGTTCGATCTCGGCGCGGGCGCCGCGCAGCTCGCCGCCGAGGCGTTCGGCGGTAGCCTGCTGCTGGGCGACCTGGGCGCTGATGTCCGCGGCGAGGGTCTTGGCCTGGTCGAGGTTCTCGGCCTTGTTGAGTGCGTCGAGCTTGCTGTCGAGGAGGGCGAAGCCGTCGGCCTGGCGGGCGAGGACGTCTTCGAGACCGGGGCCGAGGACGCCGGTTGAGTCGACGCCGGTCTCGACGGCGAGGCCGATGATCGCGCCGACGATCACTGCGCCCAGTTTGCCGAGCGGGTTGGCGATGATGCGTCTGAAGAGGCTTCGGGGGGGAGCGGGTTGGGGGGGTGTCTCGGCCTGGGTTGGGGTTGGGGCGGGGTCGGTTGGGGGGGGCGGGGTGGGGTCGGGGGTCTGCGGGGTATCGGGGGAACCGGGGTTTGTGTTCATAGGGCGGGAAGATAGCCGGATGCAGCCTTACTTTCCCGACCTTAGCCCGGCTGGCTCGACCTTAGCCCGGCGGGCGAGGGGTCAGGGGTTAGCGTCCCGGTCGCTCTCGGGCATGCGGACGAAGAGGGCCATGTCGCCGTGGGAGCGGAAGCCGATGCGCGAGTAGACCGGGGCGCCCATGGCGGAGGCCTGGAGGAGGCCGGTCTTGTAGCCGTCTTTCCATGCGGTGCGGAGGGGCTGGGCGGTGAGGTGTGCGGCGAGGCCCTTGCCGCGGTGGTCGGGCTTGGTGGCGACGCCGTAGATGCCGGCGAGGCCGTCGTGGAGGTAGAGCAAGGAGGTGGCGACGAGCTGGCCTTGGTGCTCGACGGCGAAGTGGCGGGCGACGCCGGGCTTGCAGGTCTCGCTGGCGCGTTTGATGCCGAAGAGGCTGCCGAGCTCGAGGGGCAGGCCGTAGCCGGCGGAGACCGCTTCGGACCAGGCGGCGTCTTCGGCGAGCGGGATCTCGCGGTAGGTGTAGCCGTCGGGGAGTTCGGTCGGCTTGAGCGTGTCGGGGGTGACGGACATCAGCGGCATGGCCTCGGCGAAGGCGAAGCCGGCGGACTCGACGGCGCTGGTCTGCTTGGGCTGGTCGTCGTTCATGAGGACGACGGCGGAGGGGAACTCGAGGTCGACCAGAGGTTGGAGGGTCTGGGTGACCTCTCTGGGGCTGGCGTCGCGGCTGATGAACGCGGCGTTGCCGAGCGGGTGGGGTGAGTTGGTGATGTAGCGCATGCAGGTGGGCGTGAGGAGCGAGCCGGGCGGGCAGAAGAAGCCGCGAAAGAGGTGGTCGATGTGGCTGCGGATCGCGTCGGCGGCGGAGTCTGCGAGCTGGTCGAGGGTCGGGCGGTTGATGGTGGTCATGGTGGCTCCGGCTTGGAACGGCTCAGTTGTTGTCGGCGAGGGGCATCACTTCGATCTTGCGGATGGTGACGCGGCTCTTGGGGTCGTGCTGCTGGAAGGCGAAGTGGCCGGGGCCGAACTGCTTGTCGAAGTCCATGTATTCGTAGAGCTCGTTGCCGTCGACGGTGACCTTGATGCGTGTCATCTCGCGGCCGCGCCAGATGTCGTCGCGGACCTCGATCTCGTAGATGAACCACGAGTCGGGCTCGACGAGCTGCTGGTAGACATGGCACATGCCGTAGAGGGAGCCGGTGCGGATGGGGTCGGAGTGGGTGCTGTCCACCTGGGCCTCGTAGCCGTCGAGGAAGCCGGGGTTGGGCGTGGTGCGGAAGTAGAGGCCGGAGTTGCCGCCGTCGTTGATCTTCATCTCGACGCGGTAGCGGAAGTTCTTGTAGGGGCCCGAGGTCGAGACGAGCATGGAGGGCTGGCCCGAGCCGTGGATGGCGCCGTCGATGACTTCCCACCTGGTGTCGGGTGAGCCGAGTGCCTTCCAGCCGTCGAGTGAGCGGCCGTCGAAGAGGGACTTCCACTGCTTGGCCTGCTCGGGCTGGTGTTCGGGCTGGTCGGCTCGCTGTGCGGAGGCGGCGAGGACGCTGCCGAGCAGGGCGAGGGAGATGGTGAGGAGGGTGATGGCTTTGGTGAGCATGGGGGAGTCTCGTGGTTGGGGCGGGCGTGCGCGGGCAGGGGTGCCGGCGCGATCGCCAGCATAGCGGGAGATGTGGCGGGTTGAGGTTGTTGGGAAGGGGTGCCCGGGGTGAGGGGCCGCGGGGGGAGGCGGGGTGCGCGGGGGAGGCTCCTCGCTTGCGCTTCGGGCTCTGTTGGTGTGGGGGTTGAGGAAAGGCTCCTCGCTGGCGCTTCGGGCTCTGTTTTGGGGAGTTTGAGGAGGGTGTTGGCGGCTTTGCGGGCGGGCTCGGGGTTTTTGTCTGTTGCGCGTTGGGCGATGTCGGTGAGGGTGAGTGCGGCGTCGGGTGCTGCGGCCCGGGCGATGGCGGTGGCGCGGCGGGTGGAGACGCGTTCGGTGCGGTCGAGGAGTGTGAGGAAGTCGGGAGATTCGAGTGTGTCGAGGAGTTGGGGGAGGGTGAGGTTGTGGCGGGCTGCGAGGCCTTCGAGGGGGAGGGCGGCGGTGAGGTAGTCGGTGAGTAGGGCGGGGAGGTTGGTGGGCTGGAACGCCTGCTCCCCTGCAACAGCGCGCACGGAGGTGGCTGGGGAGGGGTCAGGTTGAGAAGCAGTGGAAGAAGACGGAGCCCTCTCCCCAACCCTCTCCCGCGGGGCGCGGGAGAGGGGGCCGGAGTGAGCGGGCGTGTGGCTGGTTGCGAGCGTGGTGATGCGGTTGGTGTGCATGGTGCTCCCCCTGTGGCTGCCCGGGTGCGGGCGGTGTCTGTCTCTATTTTGGGGGGAGAGGGGGGTGGATGGAAGGGGATGTTGGGGGAGGTGCGCGAAGTTGCGCGCAGGGGTGGTATATGGGTGGGAGTTTTTGGGAGATGTGGGTACACACTTGCGCCGGCGGCTTAGCCGAACCACCACTTCTCGCCGCTCTCTGCGAAGCGGGAGAGGAACTCGGCCAGTGACGGGGCGGCGACCGGCCAGTCGGCGCGGCGGTCTATGGGTAGGGCGATGTGGACTTCGTCCGGTCGGTTTGCTGTGCCGCGGGGCAGCAGCACGAGTTCGGAATCGCCTCGGAAATAGCCGACGATGAGGTCGTCCGGCTTGGCGTCCCGGTCGCGGTACTTTCGGTAGTCGAGCGTTTGGGATTCGCACTCTTCGGGGCTCACCATGACGAGGCCCCACTGGCCGTAGACGGGTTCGTCGGCGATGCGCAGCTCGGAGGTGTGCCGCCAGAGTTCTCGCATGGGCTCGGGGACGGGGATGCCGAGTATCTTGGTTGGAGGCGCGTGTGGGCTCGGCGGGGCCAGCACCGTGCGGTAGGCGAGTGGGCCGAGGGCGGAGTCCTGGACCATGTCGGGCTTGGTCGCCAGTTCTTTGAGGACGGTTTCTAAGGCGGTCATCGGTGTCGGCAGGATAGCGGATGTGCGGTGTTCGCTGCTACTTGGCACTACTGCGCCGCGGAGGGAGGGGGAGGGAGGGGAGGGTTTGAGTTGCGGCGAGTAGTGGCACCCGTGGGGGGGTTCGGGCCATCCGCCGATGCTGAGCACCAAGATCGCAGAGCCGATCTTGGTGGCACGGGGGAGGGGCGGCACGCGGCGTTGGCCTGGCCTTTGCGCTGCCGCGAATCTAGTCTCGCGAGCGTCGGCGCGACACTCCGGTCATTGCTTCATCCACGATGATGGAGGCTTCCTTCCACGCGGCCAGACGCCCTTCGTCGATCTCGATGCAATGGTCATCGAGATCGTCGATCCAGAGCGTACGGAAGACGCCTGCCAACCAGGTCGCGTTTCCGACTCCTCGCGCCCACGGGAGTTGAACCCGCAGCCGCTCTGGTAGTTCGATGTTGCGCACGATCTTCATTTCCAAGTCGGGGTTGTCGCGCCAGATGATCTCTGCACCGCTCCGGTATGGGGGCATCGGCCACTCGGTGCGAGAGAATCCCGGCAGGTGGCCGAGCACGGGCCACCGGCCTTCATGGATGGCGCGATCTCCCTGAAACGCCATACACACCGACTGGCAGAGCTTGATGTCGGATGCCTCGTCGAACGTCGGCAGCGCGGCGAACCGCCTGTCGATGCCGTAGAGCAGTACTTCCTTGTGCCCCCTGCGAGACGCGTTCCACCTTGCCACGACAGCCACGCCCCACAGGCCGTCTGTCACAGGGACAGCCACGACTGCGCCGAGCTCGTAGATCTGCCGCGAAGGTCGTGTCAAGGGATACTCCGGAGGAACGGTTCGGCGGGCATCATCATGCCTCTGCGGTCACCCTGCTCACGATTATGGCACGGCTCGCGCTGCTCCTGGGTCGGAGGGTTTGGGCTGAGCGGCACGGGTGGACGAGCCACCCGTGGCACAGGGGCGTTTGAGTGGCCCTGCTGCGGGCCGGGGCTCAGGCGGATTCGGGGTGTTCGTAGAGCGAGTCCAAGAACTCGGTGAGCGAGTTGGCGACGAAGTAGATGTTGTCCTGGCCCTCGTCTTCGTGGTCCCAGATCCAGACTTGGCCCTGCTGCGGGCCGGTCCAGTAAAGCAGGACGGTGTCGCCGCAGCCGCACGCGGCGATGGGGATGGTCTGGTCGGGGGTTCTGCCCTTGAGGGTGTCGTAGCTCTGCGCGAGGGAGGAGACTTCGCGGCCTCCGTCCACAGAGAGGGTGAGGAACTCGCTGACCGAGTCTTCCTCGTTGTTGCGGCGGGTTGGGACGTTGAAGGTGTCCTGCGGGGTGGGGCGGGCGCCGTTGGCGGGGCCGGACATGAGCTCGACGAATTCGGGGGGGATGGTGACGCCGGTAGACTGCTCGAACTCGCGGACGGCGGCTGCGGAGACGGGGGGTTGGGTGAAGAGGAAGTTGTCGATCATGGGTGATCTCGAGGGTGGCGACTCGTCTACTCGTCCTCACAACGCAGGGCTTCGAGCAGCTCGGTCAGTGTGTTGCAGCGGTGCGATGCGTGTTCGGCTTCGAAGCCGATGAGGGGGACGAGGAGGTAGTGCTGCGTGCTGCGTTCGACGACGAGCGCTTCGCCGTTGTACTCGGTGCCGATCATGCAGAGCGTTGGGGCGATGTCGTTGATGGCGTGGGAGTCGTTTCGTGCTGCGAGTTCGGTGAAGGGCCAGAGCTCGAGCTCGCAGCCGTTGGGGAACCGGCACGTGAAGCCGTTGCACTCTTGGGCGAGGTCGCGGTAGTCGTCGGGGAAGCGGAGTTGGTAGACCCGCTCGGTCTGGCGGATGGACTCGAGAGCGAGTGTCGGCTCGGGCGGGTTGGCGATGAGGCCGCGGGGTTTGTAGTGGTTGAGGAGGGGCATAGGGGTGTGGTGGTTTGTGGGGTGGGCAGGGCACCGACCTCTCAAAGCAGAGGTCGGTGGCACGGGTCGGTGCCACCTGCGGCCGCACGGCGCCACCCGCCGGTCACGATTGCGTTTCCGCCACGCCAACATGAGCGCACAACGTGTCGAATTGCGACAACTCTGAAAACCGCTCTCCATTCAATCGAAACTGTTCTTGACACATGCGTTTATCCTGCTCACAGATCATTCGATGCTGTTGAACGAGCGCGTTGATACACCGCTCTGCGAGTGTGCGGTCATCGTGCCCATCGGGTCGTTCGTTATAGAGAGTAATGATGTCGATGCATGACGGAACGTGGCCAGGAACATGCTTCGGCGCCATCACAAAATACGACAATCCAGCATTGCCCATCGCAAGATCTGGCTCGGACAATCTCGCGATCTGGCCCATGCACCAGAGAGCATCTGCACGCCGAGTTCGCTCTGCTTCAGGATCCGCCGCAATCAAGACCAACTCGGCATACCCGTCCAAGGACACGCCGGCACCTCGAAGCATGTCGTGATGCATGTCTCGCATGTTGCCCTACCCGTTCCGCGGTGATTCGCAATAGATGATACTCCTCTGACCTGAACTGCTGGCTGGCCTCGGCGCTACCTCGCGAACTCCCCCGCCGCTTCCGGTTGGTATTCGAGTTCGGTGATGCGGACGCGTTGTTGGCGGCGGCGGCCCTGGAACGTGGCTTCTTCGCCGACCCAGAACGAGAAGAGGCGCTGCCGGGGTGGGTGCCGATGCGGAGCAGGGCGTCGGCGCGGGCTGTGCAGGGGGGCCGCCGGGTTGGCACATGGAAGCGGGGCCCGGCGATCTCTCGCCGAGCCCCGTGATTGGGTGAAAGGTTGTGGGTGAGGCTTAGTAGTCGAAGTCTTCGCCGCCGGCGGCCCCGACCTTGCTTGCCTTGTCCTTCTTCTCGACGATGGCGGCATCGGTCGTGAGGAGGAGGCCGGCGATGGAGGCGGCGTTCTGGAGGGCGACTCGTTCGACCTTGGTCGGGACGATGACGCCCATCTGGACGAGGTCGCCGTATTCGTGGGTCAGGGCGTTGAAGCCGAAGGAGGCCTTGTCGGACTCTTCGACCTTGGAGGCGATGACCGAGCCGTCGAGGCCGCAGTTCTGGGCGATCTGCTTGATGGGGGCTGCGACGGCGCGGCGGATGATGTCTACGCCGACGCGGGTGTCGCCGGTGGTCTTCTTGGTGACCTTGTCGAGTGCCTTGCGGGCGCGGAGGATGGCGACGCCGCCGCCGGGGAGGATGCCTTCTTCGACGGCTGCACGGCAGGCGTGGAGGGCGTCTTCGACGCGGGCCTTCTTCTCCTTCATCTCGACTTCGGTGGCTGCGCCGACGTTGATCTGTGCGACGCCGCCGGCGAGCTTGGCGAGGCGCTCTTCGAGCTTCTCACGGTCGTAGTCGGAGGAGGAGGCGTCGATCTGGTGGCGGAGCTGGTCGATGCGGCCCTTGATGTCGGCCGAGGAGCCTGCGCCTTCGACGATGGTGGTGTTGTCCTTGTCGATGGTGATCTTCTTGGCGCGGCCGAGCTGGTTGAGTTCGATCTTCTCGAGGTCGATGCCGAGCTCGTCCATGATGGCGGTGCCGCCGGTGAGGACGGCGATGTCCTCGAGCATGGCCTTGCGGCGGTCGCCGAAGCCGGGGGCCTTGACGGCGGCGACCTTGAGGACGCCGCGGATCTTGTTGACGACGAGCGTGGCGAGGGCCTCGGAGTCGACGTCTTCGGCGATGATGAGGATGGAGGAGCCGGATTCGGCGACCTTGCCGAGGAGGGGGAGGAGGTCCTTGGCGCTGGAGATCTTCTTCTCGTGGACGAGGACGTAGGGCTTGTCGAGGACGACCTCCATGGTGGCGGTGTCGGTGACGAAGTGGGGCGAGAGGTAGCCCTTGTCGAACTGCATGCCTTCGACGAGCTCGACCTCGGTCTCGAGGGACTTGCCCTCTTCGACGGTGATGACGCCGTCCTTGCCGACCTTGTCCATGGCGGTGGCGATGATCTTGCCGATGGACTCGTCCTGGTTGGCGCTGCAGGTGCCGACCTGGGCGATCTCCTTGGAGGAGGAGACCTTCTTGGACATGGAGTGGAGCTCTTCGACGATGGCGGCGACGGCCATGTCGATGCCGCGCTTGATGTCGTTGGCGTTGGCGCCGGCGGTGATGTTCTTCAGGCCTTCGCTGAAGATGGACTCGGCGTAGATGGTGGCGGTGGTGGTGCCGTCACCGGCGTCCTTGGAGGCCTTGGAGGCGACCTCTTTGACCATCTGGGCGCCGAGGTTCTCGAAGGGGTCTTCGAGGGTGATCTCCTTGGCGACGGAGACGCCGTCCTTGGTGACGGTGGGTGCGCCGAAGGACTTTTCGAGGACGACGACGCGGCCCGAGGGGCCGAGGGTGACCTTGACGGCGTGTGCGAGCTTTTGGACGCCGCGGAGGATGCGTTCGCGGGCGTCGGCGTGGAAGGCGATGTCTTTGGAAGCCATTTGTGTGTATCTCCGGATGTTGGGCCTTGCGGCCGGGTCGTTTGGGTTTGGGGCACCGGGTGCCGGGGTGTGCGCTTGTGGCGCTTGGGGTTAGCCGATTCTGATCCAGACAAGTTGGTTGGCGTCGATGATGAAGACGTGCTGTCCGTCGGTGACCTTGACCATGTGGTCTGCCTCGTCGGGGAGGAGCATGGCGTTGGGGACGACGCACTCAGGGGCGCCGGCGAACTGGAAGGCGGCGGCGCGTTTGCCGTCGAGCTCGGAGAGGACTTGTCGGAGTTGGTCGGTGTTCATGCGATCCACCGTTGGACGATTGCGGTGACATGCTCGGGATTGACAGTGACGCGGACGCGGAGCTCGAAGGGGACCTGGCGGTCGGAGAGATCGACGGCGAAGCCCTCGATGACGGCGCAGTCGAAGCCGGAGGCGTCGATGCGGTCGGGGTTGCTGTCGGCCAGAAGTGATCGCCAGCGCTGGACGACCGCGGTGCCCTCGCCGGGGAGGAGCAGCTTGTGGGGCTTGACCTGGACGACGCCGTTGCCGGTGTGGATTTCGGCGTAGCTGTGGTCTTCCTCAAGCGTGGAGTAGAGCGTCTTGGCAAAGAGGATGTCCTGCATCGTGATCCCTTCGGTGACGCGATCAGTCGATGATGGCGAGGATCTCGTCTTCGGACATGATGAGGAGCTCTTCGCCGTCGAGCTTGATCTCGGTGCCGGCGTAGCTGGAGAAGATGACGCGCTCGCCGACGGCGACGCCGAGGGGGATGCGGTCGCCGGTCTCGGTGTTGAGCTTGCCGTCGCCGATGGCCTCGACGATGCCGGTCTTGGGGCGGTCCTTGCTGGACTCGGGCAGGAAGATGCCCGCGGCGGTGACGGACTCGGCCTCGTCGCGGCGGACGATGATCTTGTCGTGCAGGGGGCGGACGGCGGTGGTGGACTTCTTGGCGGTCTTCTTGGTCTTGGTGGCGGTTGCCATTGGTGGACTCCTCTATCTAAGTGGTCTTGGGTTTTTGGATGCGGCCGGAGCGGGTGGCTCGGACCGGGAACTGTGACTGCGGTTTCGGATTCGAGACCTGGGTTTGCGGGTCTCGGTTGCGTGGTCGTTTGTTAGACGGCCCCTCCCGGCCAGCGGCCCTGGTAGTAGCGGGTGAGGCAGCGGCGGAGGACTTCGAGCAGACGCTCGAGGTCGGAGGCCGAGTGGGGTCGGTCGATGACGGCGAAGGCGCCGGCGCGAAGGGCGGCGTTGATCTCGCGGCAGTCTTCGCGGTGGCCCTTGCCGCGTTTGACGACGACTGTGGGCGGGGGCTGGTCGAGGCGGCGGAGGATCTCGAGCAGACGCGGGCCGCCCTCGGGGGCGTTGGCGGCGTCGGCGGAGGCGTCGAGGGGGAGGCCGAGATCGACGACGGCCATGTGGATGCGGTTGTGGCTGATGACCTGGGAGGCCTCGCGGCCGTTGTCGGCGCGGAGGGAGGCGATGCCCATGGGCTCGAGCAGGCGGGGGAGGCGGTCGGCCCAGGACTCGTCCTGCCAGCCGGCGTAGGAAAGAAGGAGATTGAGGCGGCCGGGGGTTTGGCCGGGCTTGGAAGAGGCGTGCGAAGTGGGCTGGGTCGTGGGCTTGGGCGCGGCGCTCCCCGAGCCTGGCTGGGGCTGATGGGGGGCGTCGGCGTGGAAGCGCACGTTGAGCATGGATGTCTATGGGCAAGTGGCGTGCCCGAGTTGGGGAGGCGGTGGGCCGGGTCCTTGGCGGTTTGGAGGCGGATGCGGGGCGGGCGGGGGTGCTGATTGACAGGGCGGGGGCTGACGGGTGGGCCGGGGGTGTCAATGTGGCAGGCGGGGATGGGGCATGCGGAGGTGTCGGGTGCCACGGGTCAGCGGAGGCTTTGTGCAGCTGCCCCGTGCTGCGAGGGTTCGGTCTCCCTCGATCCGCCGGCGCTAATCGGCACTGTCGCATCGGCGCTCCGGCACGGGGCAGGCTCTCAGAGCAGAGCCTGACCCGTGGCACCCGGGGGTCTCGGCACCGGGGTGGTTCGGGTAGAGTTGGGGCATGGAGACAGCGATGTTGATCGTGTTGGGGGTGGCTGCGGCTGGGCTGGGGGGGCTGGCGGCGTGGCTGTGGCAGGGGCGGGCGCGGGAGGCTGCGGAGGCCGAGGCTGCGCGTCGGGAGATCGAGGAACTGGGGCGTGAGCTGGGGGCGGCGCGGGAAGCGGCGGCGGACGCGGCGGCGCGTGCGGCCGAGAACGCGGCGACGATTCGTGCGCGGGCGGAGGCGTTGCAGCAGGAGCTGTCGGACCTGCGTGTGGTGGAGGCGCGGCTGCGGGAGGAGATCGGCTCGGCCGAGCGGGTGTTTGCCGAGCGTGAGCAGTCGTTGGCGCGGGAGCGGGCGGCGCTGGAGAAGCGGGTGGCGGAGCTGCGCGAGCAGATGGGCGAGACGTTCAAGGCGCTGGCCGGGGAGACTCTTCGGGTGACGGGAGATGAGCTGCTCAAGCGGGCGAAGGCGCAGTTTGAGTCGCAGCAGAAGGAAGACGAGGCGGAGCTCGATAAGCGGCGCGTGGCGATGGAGCAGATGGTGCGGCCGATCAGCGAGACGCTCGCGGCGACGCGGGAGCGGCTGGAGTCGATCGAGAAGGCCAGGGGGGAGCAGTTCGCGTCGTTCCGCGAGCACATGGAGCATGTGTCGGGCACGAGCGCGGCGCTGCGGGATGAGACGTCCCGGCTGACCAAGGCGCTGTCGCGGCCGGAGATCCGCGGGCAGTACGGCGAGATTCAGCTGCGCCGGGTGGCGGAGCTGGCGGGCATGACGAGCTACTGCGACTTCATGGAGCAGGCGAGCGTGCGGGATGACGAGGGGAACATGCTGCGGCCGGACATGGTGGTGACGCTGCCGAACGACCGGGTGATCGCGGTGGATGCGAAGACGAACACGTTTGCGTATATCGAGGCGGTGAACGCCAAGGACGACGCGGAGCGGAACGCGCAGCTTGATCGGTTTGCGCGGCATGTGGCCGAACAGGCCAAAAAGCTCTCGGACAAGCGGTATTGGGCGGCGTGGGAGGGGAGCCCGGAGTTTGTGGTGATGTTTGTGCCGGGCGATCACTTCATCGATGCGGCGTTGTCGCGGCGGCCTGAGATTCTCGAACGTGCGGCGGAGTCTGGGGTGATCCTGGCGAGCCCGAGCACGCTGATCGGGCTGCTGCGGGCGGTGGCGGTGGGCTGGCGCGAGCACCGGCTGGCCGAGGAAGCGCAGGAGCTGTTCGCGTTGGGTCGTGAACTGCACGAACGGGCGGCGACGGCGTTTGAGCACGTGGCGAGCGTGGGCAAGGCGATCGACGCGGCGACGACGCGGTACAACCGGATGGTGGGCTCGATCGAGACAAGGCTGATGCCGTCGCTCCGGAAGTTTGAGGATGCGGGGGCCAAGAGCGCGAAGGTGCTGGAGGGCCCGGCGGAGATCGAGGTGGTGACGCGGCGGGTGCAGTCGCTGCCGAGCGGATCGGAAGGCAAGACGGCGGAGGAGAGGTAGGAGCGGAGCTCTCTTGCCGGGCCGCGCGAGTGCTCGCGAGCACGGGGCGCGGGAGGGGGGGCGGAGTTGCTGCGAACCTCCGGGGCGGACGACCTGTAGACTGTGGGGAATTGCAAGGAGCTCGGTAGATATGCGCGCACTCACGGTTGTATCGGTCGGCATGTTGATCAGCATCGGGTGCGCGGGGGCGGTGGCGCAGGACGGCGGCTCGTCGGGCGCGGCCGGCGCGATCGCCGAGTTCCCCGACTTCCGCAGGATCGTGCAGGAGGCCAAGGAGCGGGTGTTTCCCGCGGTGGTCTACATTCGTGTGGTGAGCGAGAACACCGAGAGCGGCAAGCGCGAGCTGATGGAATCGTCGGGCTCGGGCGTGATCGTCTCGGATGAGGGGCACGTGCTGACCAACTGGCACGTGGTGGAGAAGGCCCAGCGGGTGCGGTGTCTGCTCTCGGACGGGCGGCACGCCGAGGCGGAGGTGCTGGGGACGGACAAGGACACGGACCTGGCGGTCATCAAGCTGAAGATGGGCGAGGGGTTCGGGGCGATCCCGACGGCGGAGCTCGGGGACTCGGAGATCCTGCGCGAGGGCGACTTCGTGATGTCGATGGGTGCGCCGTGGGGCTTGGACCGGTCGGTGGCGATCGGGATCGTCTCGAGCACGAAGCGGTATCTCGACGGGGTGAGTGAGTACAGCCTGTGGATCCAGACGGACGCGGCGATCAACCCGGGCAACTCGGGCGGGCCGCTGGTGAACACGGCGGGTGAGATCGTGGGGATCAACACGCGGGGTTCGGCGGGGTCGGCGGACGGGCTGGGGTTCAGCGTGCCGACATCGACGGTGCGGGTGGTGATGCCGCAGCTGATGGAGGCGGGGCGGGTGACGTGGTCGTGGACGGGTTTGCAGCTGCAGGCACTCAGCGATTTCAACCGGGACATGTACTTCCCGTACGAGGACGGGGTGATCGTGGCGGAGACCGACCCGGAGAGCCCGGCGCGGGAGGCGGGGTTCTTGGCGCGGGACCGGATCGTGAAGATTGGGGGGGAGTCGGTCACGGCGGCGCGGGTGAATGACCTTCCGGGGATCCGCAAGCGGCTGGGGTTGCTGGCCAAGGGTGAGGTGACGGAGGTCGAGGTGGTGCGCGGGGGCGAGCGGGTGGTGCTGGAGCTTGTGCCGCGGGAGAAGGGGGAGGTCGAGGGGCGCGAGCTGGCGCTGAAGCGCTGGGACTTTACGGTCAAGGCGATCAATCAGTTTGAGAACCCGGACCTGTACTTCTATCGCAAGGAGGGCGTGTTCGTCTACGGCGTGACGTGGCCGGGCAACGCGGCGACGGCGGGTCTGGCGCGGGGGGACATCCTGCTGAAGATCGATGGTGAGGATGTCGGGTCGATCGAGGATGTGCAGTCGTTGCACGAGAAGTTGGTGGCGGATGTGGAGGCCAAGCACCGGGTGGTGCTGAGCGTGATGCGGAGGGGGTTGTTGCGGCAGGTGGTGCTGGACTATCGGCGGGACCACGAGAAGGAGTAGGGATGGAGTTTCGCCTCGCTTGCGCGAGGGGCTCAAGAGGATGGGAGTAGGCAGAGGGTCCCCTCGCTTGCGCGAGGGGCTCAGTGGGTGAGGGACAGTGAAGACACCGGATGCAGCACGCGGGGCTCGCGTGAGGAAGGGACAGCGAACATGAAGAACGTGACGCGGTTGGTGGTGATGCTGGCGGTGGTGGTCGGGTGTCTGGCGACGGTGCGGGCGCAGGGGGACGCGGAGAGTCGTGAGGGGGGGCTGGATGACGCTGCGCTCATCGACAAGGTGTCACGCTCGGTGGTGTTGGTGGAGCACACGTTCCGGTATGACCGGGGTGAGGCTCCGGAGCCGGAGTCGGCGGGGATGGCGTATCGCGGGGCCGAGGGGGACATGGACGGGGACTGGGCGTCGCTGATCTCGCAGGAGCGAGCCGAGGAGCGGATGGGGTTTGTGATCGCGCCGGACCTGGTGCTGACGGTTGATCCGTTGGTGCACGGGCGGTTTGTCGAGCGGATCGAGGTGCGCGATGGGGACCGGCGGATCGGCGCGGTGCCCGAGGCGTATGCGGTGAACGAGAACGCGGTGCTGCTGCGGCTGGACGAGCCGCTGCGGAGCGCCGAGCCGCTGGAGTTTGACGCCGAGGCGGAGGGGCCGCTGAAGGCGATCGCCGGGCGGCAGGGCAACAGCCGGTGGTGGCTGATGGCCAACGGGGTCGACGGCTCAACGATGATCGGGATGGGTGATGGGGCGGCGCGGTATCACGTGGTGCCGTGGCCGAGTCTGATCGTTGATGGCGAGGGGACGGCGGTCGGGGCGTGCTTTGACGGCGGGCTCGAGGTTGATGGCTCGTGGAAGGGGTCGCCGGCGGGGTGGGACTGGGTGAGTGCGGCGAAGATGTCGTCGCTGCTGAAGGATGTCGGGGCCAGAGCGGACGCGGTGCTGCCGCGGGTGGAGCTGCGGTTCCGGAGCCCGCGTCAGACGGCTGCGAGCCGTTGGCAGCAGGGTGAGGAGGAGTTCACCGAGTGGAACGGGACGGGCGTGCTGCTGGGCGAGCGGGTCTTGGTTCTGGCGCAGCTGGCGCCGAAGGTGACGGCGAGGCTGGAGACGGCGCTTGTGCATCTGCCCGACGGGCGGGCGGTGCCCGCGGAGTTTGTCGGGAGCTTGCGCCGGTTCGGGGCGATGGTCGTGGAGTTGGACGGGGCGTCGGGTGTGGGGTCGGGTGTGGGGTCGGCGGTGCTCTCGCCGGAGGGGCTGCGGGAGTATGAGGACGAGTTGCTTGTGCGTTCGCAGGTACGGGTGTTGGGAGAGAACCGGACGAGCTATGCGTGGCAGGCGCGGCTGGCGCGGATGATGACGGGGTATCGCGGGCGTGTGTACGGGCAGTTTGGCGATGTCTCGGCGGCGGGGACGAGCACGGGCGCGGGCAGCGACGGGCCGATGAGCTTCCTGTTCGACACGGAGGGCAGGCTGGTGGCGCTGCCGCTGATCGTGCGTAAGCGGGTGACGGACGCGGACTGGTCCGGGTATTCGCGGGGCGACTATCAGCCGACGGTGCTGGGCGCGGCCGACTTGGCGGAGATCCTCGCCGGTGACGACGCGTTCGATCCGGACAACCGCCCGCTGTCGGAGGCGGAGGAGAACCGGCTGGCGTGGCTCGGGGTTGAGCTGCAGGCGATGGACCCGGATCTGGCGCGGTTCAACAACGTGGCGGACCAGACCAGCGGCGGGATGACGGGCGGGATCGTGACGTATGTCTACGCGGGTTCGCCCGCGGCGAAGGCGGGGCTGGAGGTGGGCGACATCCTGCTGCGGCTGCACATTGACGGGCAGCCCCGGCCGCTGGACGTGCAGGTGAACCCGTACGACATGGGGTGGGGTGCGCAGTATCTGGAGGTGCTCGAGCAGATCGACCCGAGCGTGTACGACCGGGTGCCGCCGCCGTGGGGCTCGGCCGAGACGGCGCTGACTCGGGCGTTGACGGATGTGGGGTTTGGGACGAAGTTCCGGGCGGATGTGGTGCGCGATGGTGAGATGCTCGAGCCGGAGTTTGCGGTCGAGGAGGGGCCGGCGCACTTCGGGGCCGCGGCACGGTTCAAGAGCACGGGGCTGGGGCTGACGGTACGCGACCTGACGTATGAGGCGCGGCGGTTCATGCAGCGCGCGGCCGATGAGGCGGGGGTCGTGGTCGCGAAGGTGGAGGCGGGTGAGCGGGCGGCGGTGGCCGGCGTGAAGCCGTTTGAGCTGATCGTGGCGGTCAACGACGAGCCGGTGCACAACGTGGAGGAGTTTGAGGCGGCGATCGCCGGGGGGGGCGAGCTGCGGCTGAGCGTGATGCGGATGCACCTGGGGAGGATTGTGCGGGTGACGTTGCCGGAAGGGGAGTGATGGGACGCGGGCGGTCGGACGGGATCAATCTCGAGGACTTTCAAGCCCGCGACTGGTTGAAACTGCTGGGTGCGTTCGCGGTCTGCGCACTCGCTCTGTTGGTGCTGCCAAGTACGTGGAGAGTGGGGATTTGTCGGCTTGACATCCTCATAGGCACCTTTGCCTTTGTCGTGTTGAGCGGGCAGGTTGTCCAAGGCATCCGCAGGCGCAAGCATCGAGGCCAGTGATGCGGGCCCGCCACCCGTTGCCTGGGATACTGGGTGCCGCCGGCACAGGCGCACTGCAAAGAGTGGCACGAGACGAAGGAGAAGTGATGGAGCGCGAGCGTCCGCCCAATCCCATGCTTCGTGACATCCGCGCGGTGGAGTGGCTGATGATTGCGGGTGCGATCGTGGCCGTTTCTACCCTCAATGCGCTGTATGACATTCGATACCACTGGGCGCTCAGCGGTGTGGTCGTTGGTGGCACCTTTGGGTTCGTTGCCACTCGAGTCCGGAGGCGGCTCGGCGATGGAGGGTGAATCGGCCCGGCCGCCGCGCGACCGAGGATGAACGCGGCCCGCACTGGGCTCTCGCCCAGTGGCACCGGCCCGGACTCATCGCCACGGCTCAGGTGCGCATGCCCCACCCCTTGGGCGGGGTGTCGGCGGTTTCGCCGACGATGGTCATCTGGGCGCCGGCGGAGCGGAGCTGGTCGATCTGGCGTTGGCCGATGCGGGTGGTGAGGGTGACTGTGGAGTCGTCGTTGTAGCGGCGGTCGAGGACGTCGGCGCGGTTCTCGATGGTGTGGACGGTCTTGGCGTCGGCGAGAGGGACGGTGATCTCGAGCTCGCGGACCTGACCCTGGACCGCGTCGCGGACGAGGTCGGCGAGGGCGGCACCGCCGCGGAGGAGGCCCTCGTCGTCGCCGGGCAGGGCGGAAATGACGATCGCGTCGGGGTGGTTCTGCTGCCAGACGAGCAGTTCGGCGTTGTCCTTGAGGCGGTCGGCCTTGTTGAGGAGCAGTACGCGGCGGGGCTCGGGGGCGGCTTCTGCCCCACTCCTGCCGGCGCCGCCGTCGGCGAGGCGCTTCTCAGCGCGGGCGACGTCTTCGAATACGTCGTCGAGAGTTTTGAGGACGGTCTCGAGGTGCATCTCGGCGGCCGGGTCGGCCAGGTCGAGCACGATGAGGAGCAGGTCGGCGTGGGTGGCCTCTTCGAGCGTGGCGCGGAAGGAGGCGATGAGGTGGTGCGGCAGGTCGCGGACGAATCCGACGGTGTCGGAGAGCATGACGCGGAGGCCGCCGCCGAGGTCCCACTCGCGGGTGCGGGTCATGAGCGTGGCGAAGAGGCGGTCGTCGGCGTAGGCCCCGCCTTGGGTCAGCGCGTTGAAGAGGGTGCTCTTGCCGGCGTTGGTGTAGCCGACGAGGCCGACGGTGAAGTGGTCGTTCTTGCGGGCCTGGACCTCGCGGCGTTTGCGGGCCTGGATGGTGGCGAGCTCGGCCTGGAGGATGGACTTGCGCTTCTGGACGAGTCGGCGGTCGATCTCGAGCTGCTGCTCGCCGGGGCCTCGCGTGCCGACGCCGCCCGCGGCCGCGCCGCCGGCGATGCGTTCGAGGTGGCCCCACATGGCGCGGAGACGGGGGAAGGTGTATTCGAGCTGGGCGATCTCGACCTGGATCTTGGCGGCGTGGGTGGTGGCGCGGGTGGCGAAGATGTCGAGGATGAGTTCGGAGCGGTCGAGGACCTTGCGGTTGGTGACCTTCTCGATGTTGGCGATCTGCTTTGGCGAGAGGTCGTGGTCGAAGATGATGACCGAGGCGTCGAGCCGCTCGGCGAGCTCGGCGAGGTCGCGGAGCTTGCCGGAGCCGATGTAGGTGCCGGCGACGGGGCGTTCGAGGCGTTGCTCGAGCTCGCCCACGACGACCGCGCCGGCCTGCGCGGTGAGGGCCGCGAGCTCGCCGAAGGGATCGGCGGGGTCGTAGCGGGACTCTGGCAGGCGGACGGCGGCGAGGACGGCGCGTTCGGCCTTGACGTCGATGGTGGTGCGTTCGGTGGGTGGTGGCATGTGTTGGGGGAGTTTAGGGGGCGATTGTGTGTGAGGCGGGCTGCGGCGGGCCGGGACGGTCTGAATCGGGATAGGGCGATCAGGGGCGGGGGGCGGCACGTACAATGGGTGAGAACCCAAAGGACGGCGGTGCGCCCGGAGGCGGGTGGTGCGGCGAAGATGAGGAGCGTGCGGCGTGAAGCGATCGAAACTGGTGTTGCAGGTGGCGTTGCTCGGGATTCTCGGCGTGGCGGTGTTGGGCTCGACGCTGCGGATCGCGCAGATGGGGGACGGCTACCGGTTCTTCGACCCGCTTGTCGAGGTCAAGCACCTGCTGGACACGCGGGCGTACCGGCCGGCGGAGGCGCAGGAGCTGCAGAACGCGGCGATCATCGGGATGGTCGAGGCGGTGGGCGATGACTACACGATCTACGTGCCGCCCGCCGAATCGACAGACTTTGAGAAGCAGCTGATCGGGGAGTACGTCGGCATCGGCGCGGCGGTGAATGTTGAGGACGGGTATCTGACGATCGTGACGCCGCTGGACGGGTCGCCGGCGATCCGCGCGGGGATCCACGCGGGCGACAAGATCGTGGAGATCGAGGGCGAGAGCACGCTGGGCAAGACGCTGGATGAGAACATCGACCTGCTGATGGGCGAGCCGGGCGTGCCGGTCAACGTGCTGGTCGAGCGTGACGGCGAGCGGTTCCCGGTGGAGATCGTGCGCGATCGGATCAACACCGTGCAGGTCAAGGGGATCGAGCGGCGGGGCGAGAACGACTGGCGGTTCATGCTCGATGAGGAGCGGAAGATCGCGTACATCTGGCTGACGCAGTTCACTCCGGGGTGTGCGGCCGAGGTGCGGGATGCGCTCCGGCAGGTGGACGCGGACACCGGCGGGCTGAACGGGCTGATCTTTGATCTGCGCTGGAACCCCGGCGGCGTGCTGACCGAGGCGGTGGCGCTGGCGGACATGTTCCTGGACGAGGGCGTGGTGGTGACCACGCGCAGCCGCGACGGGGACGAGGACGTGGACCGGGCGACGAGCGCTGGGACGCTGCCGGACTTCCCGGTGGTGATCCTGCTGAACCGGTTCAGCGCTTCGGCGAGCGAGGTGTTCTCCGGCGCGTTGGTGGACTACGACCGCGCGGTGGTGCTGGGCGAACGGAGCGTGGGCAAGGGGAGCGTGCAGAGCGTGATCCCGATCCCGAGCGCTCCGGGCGCGGTGCTGAAGATCACGGACCGCAACTACTACCTGCCGAGCGGGCGGAGCATCCAGCGGACGGACGAGTCGGCGGTGTGGGGTGTGGACCCGACGGAAGGGTTCTACGTGCCGCTGACGCTGGAGGAGACGCGCGAGGTGATCCGGGCGCGGCAGGAAGAGGACATCATCCGAGACAACGAGGACAGCGCGCACGCGGCCTCGCGGGTTTCGGATCCGGACTGGATCGAGACGGAGCTGCGCGATGTGCAGCTCGCCGGGGCCCTGCGGGCGATCGTGGCGAAGATCGAGACTGGCGAGTGGCTCAAGCCTGGCGGCGATCAGCCGGTGGCGCGGATGGCGGCTTCGGCGGAACTCAAGCGGCTGGTGGACGGGCGCGAGCAGCTGCTGCTCGAGCTCGAGCGGATGCAGCGGCGGATCAGCGCGATCGAGGACGGCACGGACATGGCGTCGGAGGATGTCATCACGGATCTGTGGCCGGACGAGACGGTGGTGACCGGCGGCACGCTCGAGGTGCGGGACGCGGAGGGCAACGTGATCGCGGACCTGACGATTCCGAGCGAGTCGCTCGAGCGCTGGCTGATCGGCGCGGGGTTTGAGCCGAAGCCGTGAGCGCGGACTCTCGCGGCATGCTGATCCTCGGGATCGAGACTTCGTGTGACGAGACGGCGGCGGCGGTGGTGCGCGGCGTGCCGGGCGATCGGTGCGTGGTGCTGTCCAGCGTCGTGGCGTCGCAGCACGACCTGCACGAGGAGTACGCGGGGGTCGTGCCGGAGATTGCCAGCCGCGCGCACGTGGAGGCGATCCTGCCGGTGGTGCGGAGCGCGGTGCGCGAGGCCGGGGTCGGGCTCGGGGAGATCGGCGCGGTCGCGGTCGGGCATCGGCCGGGATTGGTGGGGTCGCTCTTGGTTGGCGTGTCGGCGGCGAAGGGTTTGGCGTGGTCGTTGGGTGTGCCGCTGGTCGGGGTGGACCATGTGCATGCGCATCTGTATGCGGGGCTTTTGGAGAGTGAGGTCGCGGGGGGAGAGCACCGGGCTTCGCCCAGTGGCACCGTAGATGATGTGTTTCCGGCGTTGGGGCTTGTGGTGTCTGGGGGGCACACGTCGCTGTATGTGATGCGGTCGCCGATCGAGATGAAGCGGGTCGGGGCGACGATTGATGATGCGCTGGGCGAGGCGTTTGACAAGGCGGCGACGGTGCTGGAGCTCGGGCACCCGGGCGGGCCGAACCTCGACAGGCTCGCGTCCAGCCCGGGGGCGAACGACCGGGCGGTGAAGCTGCCGATCTCGCGGCTGTCGCGGGACTCGCTCGACATGTCGTTTTCGGGGCTGAAGACTGCGCTGCTGTACGCGGTGCGGGGCATGCCGGGGCGGGGGACGCACGGGCCGCAGGGGTATGAGCGGCGGAGCGAGGACCTGAGCGACGACGAGCGGCGGAACCTGGCGGCGAGCTTCCAGAAGGCGGCGGTGGACGCGGTAATGCTGAAGCTGGGGCGGGCGCTGGACCGGTTTGATGCACTGGCGGGCGAGCCGTGCCGGGCGGTGCTGACGGGGGGCGGGGTGACGGCGAACTCGCTCTTGCGCGCGCGGCTGGTGGCGATGGGTGAGGAGCGGGGTGTGCCGGTGGTCCTGCCGCCGATGGCGTTGTGCGTGGACAACGCGGCGATGATCGCGGGGCTGGGACACGAATTGCTGCGTGCCGGGCGGGTCTCTGACATGACGCTGGCGCCGGTGCCGACGACGGCGTGCTAGGCTGCGGACATGAAGCGGATGACCCCCCCACTGTGTGTGTTGCTGACTGTGTGTGCCGGTGCCTTCGGGCAGGCGGTGCCGACGGAGGGTGATGCGGGGGCGGTGCCGGAACGTGGTGCGGGCGATGGCGCGGTCTCGCTGGCGGAGCGGTATGAATCGCGGGAGTTGCTCGGGTTTGGGCTGATGGTGAGCCGCGAGTTTGTGGCCGAGCGGCCGGCGTTGCTGGATCGGGTGTTGTTGCAGCTCGAGGCGGATCTGGACGAGGTGGTGCATCTGTTGCCGGAGGCGGCGCTGGCGGCGGTGCGTCGGACGACGATCTGGATCGAGCTGCGGGGGGCGACCAACGGCGGGATGAGCGGGCGGGGGATGTGCTGCCACTGGTCGGCGGACTGGCTGGAGTCGGTGGGCTTGCCGCGAGAGAAGGCGGGCGGGGTGGAGATCCTGAACCCGGATGACTTTGTGAATTGGCGTCGGACGCAGCCGTACATGGTGCTGCACGAGCTTGCGCACGCGTACCACCGGATGATCGGGCCGAATCTGCCGGAGCTGGTCGGGGCGTACGAGGCGGCGATGGAGGCGGGGCTGTACGACGAGGTCGCGCGGAACAGTGTCGAGGGAGACACAACCGTTCGCGCGTACGCGGCGACGAATCACCACGAGTATTTCGCGGAGCTGACCGAGGCGTACTTTGCGCTCAACGACTTTGCGCCGTACACGCGGAAGCAGTTGGCGGCGGTAGACCCGGAGGGGCTGGCGATGGTCGAGCGGCTGTGGACGATGTCGGCGGACGAGATCGCCGAGCGGGTCGCGGCGGCCGGGATGATGGGCGACGAATGACACGCAGCGGCGCGGGTTCTGGCGACGGGGCGGGCTGGCGGGAGAGTCTCCACCCGGCGGGGCTGGAGGATGTGGAGTTGCTCGGCCAGTGCGAGCTGGTGCGCGGGCGGACCAGCGGGCCGGGCGGGCAGCACCGCAACCGCGTGGCGACGGAGGTGGTGCTCAACCACCGGCCGACGGGTCTGGTCTCTCGTGCGGGCGAGCGGCGGAGCGCGGAGACGAACAAGCAGGTCGCGGTCGGGCGGATGCGGTACGTGCTGGCGGTGGAGTTCCGCACGGGTGTGCCGGCGGGCGAGGCGCGCACGGAGCTGTGGGCGCGGCGGTGCGGCAAGAGCGGGCGGATCGTCTGCTCGGCCCAGCACCGGGATCACGCGACGATGGTGGCCGAGGCGCTGGACGTGATCGCGGCGTGCGGGTGGGACACCAAGCGGGCGTCGGTGCGGTTGTGCTGCTCGCAGACGCAGTTGGTGCGGATGCTGGCGGACCATGCGCCAGCGCTTGTGAAGCTAAATGAGGAGCGGGAGAGGCGGGGGATGCGGGCGTTGCGGGGGTGATGGGGGGCGGAGGTGCGGCGCTTCTTCCGCGTGCTTACGCACTCGGCTCTTGTTTAACGGAGCCGCGAGGGTGACCTCGCGGAAGGGGGCGGGCGGCGCGGTGGAACGCGAAGACCCCTTCCGCGTGCTTACGCACTCGGCTCTTGTTTAACGGAGCCGCGAGGGTGACCTCGCGGAAGGGGGCGGGCGGCGCGGTGGAACGCTAAGACCTCTTCCGCGTGCTTACGCCCGCGGGTCTGACGGAGTTGCGAGGGTGATCTTGCGGAAGGGGGTGGGCGGCGCGGGGGAACGTCAGGACCTCTTCCGCGTGCTTACGCCCGCGGCTCTTTTGGGGGCCAGGGGTCGTTTGGGCCGAGCTGGAGTGATTCGAAGAGCGGGCCGAGGTGGGGCGTGAAGTTGCGCCAGCGCCCGACCGACGAGGTGTAGGTCGGGCGGCGGACCTGGTCGGTGCTGGCGGTGATCACGTCGCGCTTGGTCTCCCAGAAGCGGAGGCACGCGTCGTTCCACTCGAGGCCGAGGAAGTCGATGAGTGCGCGCGCGTAGTTCTCGATGTCCTCGACACCCTCCTCGTAGCTGGCTTTGAAGATGGGCAGGTCGAGGGTGTTGTGCCAGTGGGCCATCAGGCGTTCGTGGGCGCGGAAGTAGCGGCCGAGGTGGGTGAGGTCGCCGGAGAAGGGCTGGCTGTTGGCGCCGCCGAAGTATTTGGTGAAGCAGGAGAGGCAGACGTCGCGGGGGTCGCGAACGCACTGGATGACGCGGGCGTGAGGGAAGAGTGTCTGGATGAGGCCGAGGTGCAGGAAGTTCTGCGGCAGCTTGTCGGAGAAGCGTTTGGCGCGGGGGGCGGGGGCGGTGATGAGCTTCTGGGCGTGCTGCGATGCGCGGTCGATGATGGGCTGGGTGAGGGCGTCGGCGCGGGCGAGGGTGTTGGGGTGGTCGGGCGTGGGGAGGAGGAGTTCGCGGGCGACACCCGTGACGACGTTGAGCTCGCCGCCGCCGTAGACGTCGGGGTGGGAGGCGATGATCTGCTCGACCAGAGAGGTGCCCGAGCGGGGCATGCCGACGATGAAGACGAGTTGCTCGGACTTTTTGCCCTTGGCGCGGGGGAGCCTGGCGAGGCGCTCCTTGCTCCAGACGGTCATGATGTCGGTGATCGCGGCGTCGTGCTCGGCGGGACGGAAGACGGAGTTGCGGAGGCGGTTGCCGGTCGCGAATTGCTGCCACGCGGCCTCGTAGTCCTTGAGCTTCTCGGCGACGGCGCCGAGGTGGAGGTGGACGGGGGCGGCGGACTGCGGGGTGATCCCGGGTTTGGTGAGCGCGCGCTCGAGGATGTTGCGGGCTGCTTCGGGCTTGTTGTTGGCGCTGAGGAGTTGGGCGTAGACGACGAGGATCTGCGGGTGGTCGCAGCCTCGGTCGATGAGCGGTTTGAGCCGGGCGAGGCCCTCGTCGATGTCGCCCCGCAGGAAGCAGATGTCGCCGACGAGCTTGGCGCTGGCGATGTTGTTGGGGTCGAGGGCGAGGCCTCGTTCGGCGGCGGCGCGGGCGTCGTCGAGGCGGTTGAGGCCTCGGTAGATAAGCGCCTGGAGGGCGAAGAGCTCGGGGATTGTGTCGTTGAGGCGGATGGCGGCGCGGGCGGCCTGGAGCGCGGGGGAGAAGTCGAGCGTGGCGTGGAGGGCGAGGGCGAGGTGGTAGTGCAGGCGGGGGTCGGCGGGGTCTTGAGCGATGAGCTCGCGGTAGGTGCGGATTGCGCCTTCGTGGTTGTTGGCGGCCTCCATGCGGAGGGCGGCCTGGACGCGCTGGAGCTTTTGTTGCGGGGGGATGGGCATGGGGTGGGGATCAGGACGTTGCGGGGAGTGCGATGTGGTTGACAGTCGGCACGGGGCGGGGAGTGTCGAGCTCCTTCCGCGTGCTTACGCACTCGGCTCTGTCGGAGCCGCGAGGGTGACCTCGCGGAGGGGGTGTGCGATGGGAGGGGGTCGAGCAGATTCCCTGATCATTCGCGTGCGGAGAGGCGACGGAGCGTAGAACGAAACTTGCCGGGTGGGTCACATGCATCTGCAATGCCTGGGCTCCTTCCGCGTGCTTACGCACTCGGCTCTGGGCGGGGCCAGGGGTCGTCGGGGCCGAGCTGGAGTGAATCGAAGAGCGGGCCGAGGTGGGGCGTGAACTTGCGCCAGCGGCCAATAGACGAGGTGTAGGTCGGGCGGCGGACCTGGTCGGTGCT
>Ga0070728_10001260_pt1 | contig 39510 bp, 30 predicted proteins | sample tdDd471_FD_66723 | JGI IMG/M metagenome (GOLD analysis project Ga0070728, IMG submission 66723) | Marine sediment microbial communities from the Atlantic coast under amendment with organic carbon and nitrate - tdDd47.1 | ecosystem: Environmental > Aquatic > Marine > Coastal > Sediment | place... | reverse complement strand
CGTCGACCTGCCGCCGGAAGAGGACCGCGAGCTCTGCCTGCCGGCGCTGGCCAGGAACCTGGGCTTCGTCCGGCTGGCCACGCCGACCACCGACGACCAGCGGCTGCCGGCGGTGCTCAAGAACACCGCGGGCTTCGTCTACTACGTCTCGATCACCGGCATCACCGGCACCGCCGAGGTGCCGACCGATCTGGTGACCAAGGCGGTCGAGCGGCTGAAGCGGCACACCGACCTGCCGGTCTGCGTCGGCTTCGGCATCACCACCCCGGAGCAGGCGGCCGGCATCGCGCGCTGCGCCGACGGCGCCATCGTCGGCACGGCGGTGGTGAAGACCATCAAGGCCTCGCTCGACCACGAGGGCCGGGCAACCGAGGCGACGGTGCCCGACACCCTCGGCTTCGTGCGCGGCCTCGCCGACGGCGTGCGCGGGGCGCGCCGCTGACGTTCAGGCACCGCCAGGGAGCCCGTCCATGAACTGGATCACCAACACGGTCCTGCCGAAGATCCAGGCGCTGGTGCGCCGCGAGGTGCCGGACAACCTCTGGCACAAATGCGTCGCCTGCGGGCAGATGATCTTCCACCGCGACCTCGAGCAGAACCTGCACGTCTGCCCGGAATGCGGCCATCACCTGCGGATCGGCCCGGTCGATCGGCTGAAGATCCTGTTCGACGAGAGCAGGTACGACACCATCGAGCTGCCGAAGCCGGCGGTCGACCCGCTGAAGTTCCGCGACAGCAAGCGCTACTCCGACCGGCTGCGCGACGCCCAGGCCAAGACCGGGCGCGGCGACGCCATGGTGGTGGCGCACGGCACGGTCGGCGGGATCGCGACGGTCGCGGCGGTGTTCGACTTCGGTTTCATGGGCGGTTCCATGGGCACCGGCGTCGGCGACGCCCTGGTGCGGGCCGCCCGGCTGGCCGAGACCCAGGACGCCGCCCTGGTGGTGTTCCCGTCCTCGGGCGGGGCGCGCATGCAGGAAGGCATCCTGTCGCTGATGCAGATGCCGCGCACGGTCGCCGCGGTCGATCGCCTCAAGGAGAAGGGGCTGCCGTTCGTCGTGGTGCTGACCGACCCGACCACCGGCGGCGTCACCGCGTCGTTCGCGATGCTGGGCGACATCCACCTGGCCGAGCCGGGCTCGATCATCGGCTTCGCCGGCCAGCGGGTGATCCAGGAGACCATCCGCGAGCAGCTGCCCGACGGCTTCCAGAAGGCCGAGTACCTGCTGGAGCACGGCATGGTCGACGCCGTGGTGCCGCGCAAGGAGCTGAAGGCGACCCTGGCACGCATCCTGCGGCTGCTGATGCGGCCCGGGCCGGTCGCGCAGATCGTGGCGATGCCGCAGCCGGATCTGGAGATCCCGGCCCGCGCCGAGACCGGCAAGCCGGAGACCGCCCAGGCGGCGACGGGCAAGACCGGCGGCGAAAAGGCCGGGGCGTCCGGCAAGGACGGCGGGAAAGCGACGGAGCGCGTCGCGGATACGAAGGCGCCGTCCGACGACTCCCGCTAGGGTTCACACGCTGGGCCGGCGGCGTGCCGGCCCCTGACCGGAGGGTACTCCGATCGTCGCACCGCTTTCCGTCGCCCCCGAGACCATCCTCGAGCGTCTGCTGAGGCTGCATCCGAAGGCGATCGACCTGTCGCTCGGCCGCATGCAGGGGCTGCTGGACGCCCTCGGCAACCCCGAACGCGCCCTGCCGCCGGTAATCCACGTCGCCGGGACCAACGGCAAGGGCTCGACGTGTGCCTATACGAGGGCGATCCTCGAGGCCGCCGGTCACCGGGTGCACGCCTACACCTCGCCGCACCTGGTCCGGTTCAACGAGCGCATCGTGCTGGCCGGCCGCGAGATCGACGACCCGGCGTTCGCGGCGATCCTGGAGGAGTGCGAGGCGGTCAACGCCGGCGCCCCGATCACCCTGTTCGAGATCACCACGGCCGCCGCGCTGCTGGCGTTCGCCCGCACCCCGGCCGACGCGCTGGTGCTGGAGGTCGGCCTCGGCGGCCGGTTCGACGCCACCAACGTGGTCGACCGGCCGATCGCCGCCGCCATCGCGCCGGTGTCGATCGACCACCAGCAGTATCTCGGCGACACGCTGGAACTGATCGCGTTCGAGAAGGCCGGCATCCTGAAGCCCGGCGTGCCGGGCGTGATCGGCATCCAGGATCCGCGGGCGCTCGCCGTGATCGAGGCGCGGGCCGCCGAGATCGGTGCCCCGCTGACCCGCTGGGGGCGGGAGTTCTCGGCCCGGCTGGAGGGCGAGCGTCTGGTGTTCGAGATGGACGGGGTGCGCGAGACCCTGCCGCGGCCGGCCCTGCCGGGGGCGCACCAGATCGGCAATGCCGCGCTGGCGCTGGCGGTCTGCCGGACGATTTCCGCGGCGCAGGCCAATGCGCCGGTCGACCGGGCCCGCGGCCTGCAGACCGCAACCTGGCCGGCGCGCCTGCAGCGGCTGACGCGCGGGCCGCTGCTCGGGCGGGTGCGGCCGGACTGGTCGCTGTGGCTCGACGGCGGCCACAACGAGGACGCCGGCCGGGCGATCGGCGAGCACGTCGCGGGCTGGCGGCGGGCCGATCCCGAGGCGCCGGTGCATCTGGTCCTGGGCATGCTGAACACCAAGGATCCGCGCGGCTATCTCCGGCACTTCGCCGGGCTGGTCGACAGCGTCGCCACGGTGACGATCCCGGGCGAGCAGGCCTCGCTCAGCGCCGAGGACGCGGCGGCGGCGGCCCGCGACGCCGGCGTCGCGGCCACCACAGCCGCCAGCGTCGCCGAGGCGGTCGCCCGGGCCGGCGCCGACCCGCGGCCCGGTGGCCGGGTGCTGATCGCCGGCTCGCTGTACCTCGCCGGCAAGGTGCTCGCCGACCACGGCTGATCGGCACGGCCGCCGGCTCACGCGACCGTGACGGCGATCCGGGGAATTTCAAGCGCTGCCTCGCGTAGGTCCGGTCAGAGCTGCCGGGCGGTCCGCATCGTTCGGCCAACCGAGCGAGGAGCGGTGACATGCGCATTTCGAGACGACAGGCCCTGGCCGGCGCGGCCGGGGCGGTGGCGACGGCGGCCCTGGGACGGGCGGCGCACGGCGCCGGGCCGGCCGATGTGGAGCCCGGCGACCGGGTCCTGATCTGCAACGAGGACTCCAACACCCTCAGCATGATCGACCCGATGACCAACACGGTCGCCGGGACCGTCAATCTCACCAGCTTCGACGAGGACCCGCGGCCGCCGTTCCGGTTCGCCACCGGCGGGGTGATCCCGACCCATGCCGGCATGGTCACCAAGCCGCTGTACCACGGCGCCATCAACATCCACGGCGGCGCGCCGTCGCCCGACCAGACCCTGGCGGCGGTGACCGGGCGCGGCACCAGCAACGTCTACCTGATCGACGTCCGGGCGATGGCGGCGGTCGGCGACCGGCCGAACCCGAAGGCCGGCGAGACGACGCGCGCGACCAGCCTGACCAGCGGTGTGCTGGTCGGCCGTGAGCCGCACGAGCCGACCTGGAGCCGGAACGGCAAGGAGCTGTGGGTGGCACTGCGCGGCGAAGGCCGGATCGCGGTGGTCGACGTCGAGGCCGCCAGGCGGGAATCCGCGGGCGATCCGGTGCGGGCGGTCGCCGGCTACGTGCCGACGGTCCACGGCCCCGCCCAGGTCTGGTTCTCCAAGGACGGCGGCACCGCGTTCGTGATCTCCCAGAAGGTCCCGACCCTCGAGGTGCTGGACACCAATGTCGGCACCGACGGCCGCAGCCGCCCGAGCCGGCGGGCGCTGGTCGACATCGCCGCCCAGGATCCCTACGGCTTCACCCCGTTCCAGAAGGTGACGCCGGACGGCGCCGAGATGTGGTTCTCCCACAAGATCGCCGACGGGCTGTCGGCCCGTGCGATACGCGGCGACGCGCCGCTGCTCGACCATGTTCGGCTCGGCGAGAAGGCCCGGCCGAACCATGTCGAGTTCGTGGAGAACGCCGGCGGGCGCGTGGTCTACGCCTCGCTCGGCCGGATCGACGACGGCGGGCCCGGCGGCGTGGCGTCCAGCCGGATCGTGATCGTCGACCGCAGTGCGCCGGCCGGCCGCCGCAAGGTCGTCGGCAGCTTCTTCAGCCATGGCCGCGAGGCGCACGGGTTGTGGACCAACCCGGCCAACACCCTGCTGTACGTCGCCCACGAGCAGGACGAGCTGCCCGGCACGCCGAACGCCGGCCAGACCGTGTGCTCGGCCTTCGACGTCCGCGACCCGCTGGCGCCGCGGTTCGTGGCCCAGATCCCGCTCGGCTACCTGGACCTGCCGTCCGGCCGGCTGCGCAACAAGAAGAGCATCAACCTGGTCTACTTCCGTCCCGGCACGCCGATGCATTCCGGGTGACCGCGATGGACGCGTTCGAACGCGAGATGGCCGACGGCATGGCCCGGATGATGCGGGACATGCACGCGGCACCCAACACCGGCGACCGGGACGTCGACTTCCTGGCCATGATGATCCCGCACCACCAGGGCGCGATCGACATGGCCCGGCTGGTCCTCCTCCACGGCCGCGATCCGCTGACCCGGACCCTGGCGGAGGAGATCATCGCCGCGCAGCAGTCCGAAATCGAGGCGATGCGCGGCCGGCTCGCCGCCCTACGGGACGGGAGGGCTGCGGCCTTCCCGGCCCTGTCGGGGACCCGCGGCGGCTCGTGACGCGAAAACAAAACGGCCTCGCCGAAGCGAGGCCGTAAGCGTCGCACACACGCTTATGGGAATCAGATCGACGACTCGATCCAGGCCTTGAGATCGCCCTTCGGGAGCGCGCCGATCTTCATGGCGGCCACTTGGCCGTCCTTGAACAGCATCAGGGTCGGAATGCCCCGGACCCCGTAGGCGGCGGGGGTCTTGGGATTGTCGTCGATGTTGACCTTGGCGACCGTGACCTTGTCGCCGAGCTCGCTCGAGATCTCCTCCAACGCGGGGGCGATCATCTTGCAGGGCCCGCACCACTCTGCCCAGAAGTCCACGACCACGGGCTTGTCTGACTTCAGCACGTCGTCGTCGAAGGAGCCGTCGGATACCGGGACCGTCGCCATCGAGTCATCCTCTCCAAGAATGCGTTCCGGCAGAATCTAGGAACGCGCGGTTGGGGGGTCAAGCATCGCCGCACGGCGGCTCGAAAATCGGCGGCTGCCCAGGCACTTGCGCCGGGCCTCAGGGCAGCTCCATCAGGCGGGGACCGTCGGTCCACACCAATGCGCAACGTATCTCACGTGTTGGATAAAGGTCGGCGAGCAGCGTCCGGTAGGTGCGCATCTGGCGCCGGTATGCTTCCGGAACGGCATCGACGCTCGCCGGCGCCGGGCGGTTGGTCTTGAAATCGACCACCAGGACGGCGCGGTCGGTGACCGCCAGCCGGTCGATCCGCCCGGACACCACCTCGGGCCCATCCGGCCCGGGAACCACGCCGACCACCGCCACCTCGGCGCGCGAGCCGGGCGCGAACGCCGCCGCGAACGCCGGGTCGTCGAGCACCGCCAGGGCCTCGGCCAGCCAGGCCTCGGCGGTCTCCGGCTCGAGCTCGTGCACCGGGCGGGCCAGGAACCGGCGGCCGGCCTCGGCGCGTCGCCCCGGTTCCAGGTCCGGCAGGGTCTGCAGCAGCCGGTGCAGGATCAGGCCGCGCTTGAAGCGACGGCCGTCGTCGGCGTCCAGCGGCGAGCGCACAGGCGGCTCCTCGCCGGCCGGGCGCGACGGGGCCAGCGGGCGCGGCGGGCTCGGCTCGGCGACCGAGGGCGGCTGGAACGCCCAGTCCGGCGGCGGCGGAACATCGGCTGCGACGTCGGCGGCTGGCGGCCGGATCTCGGCGGTCTGGGCGGTCTCGACCACCAGCGTCGGGGCGGCGTCCGGGTCGGCGGGATCGGGCACCGGTGCTGCGATCGGCTCCAGCCCGCGGCGGATCAGCTCGTACCAGTTGCCGGCGGTCGCGCCCTTGCGGCCGTTCCAGCCGCACACCACCAGCCGGTCCTCGGCCCGGGTCATGGCGACGTACAGCAGCCGCCGGTACTCCTGGTCCTGGCGTCCGCGGGCCTCGGCGCGGGCGGCCGCCGACACCCGGTCGGCCTCGCGGGCCGACGAGGTCCACAGCGGGATCTCTGCGCCGGCGGCGTCGGCGTGCCACAGCCACTGGTCCTGCAGCCGCGGCACCCGCAGCGTGTCCGGCAGGATCACGATCGGTGCCTGCAGGCCCTTGGCGCCATGCACGGTCATCACCCGCACGGTGCCGCCGGCCCCTTCCAGCTCGCGCTTCACCTCGAAGTCGCCGGCCGCCAGCCAGTGCAGGAAGCCCTGCAGCGACGGCGTGCTCTCGCGCTCGTAGGCCAGGGCCTGGGCCATGAACTCGTCGATCGCGTCCTCGGCCTCGTGGCCGAGCCGCCGGACCAGCCGCTCCCGGCCGCTTCCGTCCCGCCCGCTGCCGTCCCGCCCGCCGCGCGCCAGGATGCGCTGGAAGAAGTCGTGCGGCGGCACCCGGTCTGCCAGGCCCAGCCACTCGCCGAACTGCCGGTCGGCCTCCAGGAACGCGCCGCCCTCGGCCGACCGCCGGCGCAGCTCGCGCCAGACCCGCGGCTGCTCGCGGCCCTGGCACAGGTCGTAGAGCTGGTCCTCGGTCAGCCCGACCAGCGGCCCCTTCAGCACGGTCGCCAGGGTCAGGTCGTCCTCCGGCAGCAGCACGGCGCGGCCGAGCGCCACCAGGTCCTTGACCGCCATCTGGTCGGTCAGCACCAGCCGGTCGACGCCGGCGACCGGCACCCGGGCCCGCTTCAGGGCGGCCACCAGCTCGTGGACGAACGGCCCGCGGCGCTGCACCAGCACCATGACGTCGCCGGCCTCGATCGGCCTGCCCTTGGACGGCAGCGGCGTGCGGTCGTCCAGCCAGCCGCGGATCCGGTCGGCGATGCCCTGCGCCAGCCGGGCCCGCGGCTCGTCGGCCGAGCGCCGCTCGACCGGCGGTGCCCAGGGCGCGCTGCCCTCCGGCTCGACCGGGTCGACCAGCGGCCAGACCTCGACCCGCCCGGCATGGCCGGAGCGCACCGCGTTGTGGACGATCGGCACCGACCCGCCGTCGGCCTCGATTTCGGCGACCCCGTCCTGGGCCTCGGGTAGGGCGAACACCGCGTCGACCGCCCGCAGCACCGCATCGGTCGAGCGGAACGACTGCTCCAGCGGCACCCGGCGGAACAGCTTGTGGGCTTCCGCCACCTTCGTGGCGAAATGGCTGCGGGCGACCCCGAAGCCGGCCGGGTCGGCGCCCTGGAAGCTGTAGATCGACTGCTTGACGTCGCCGACCGCGAAGATCGTGCGCTCGACCTGCGGGTGCCGGGCGTCGTGCGCGCCGGACCCGGCGAAGAACTCCTCGGCCAGGGCCCGCACGATGTCCCACTGCGCCGGGCTGGTGTCCTGGGCTTCGTCGATCAGGATGTGGTCGAGCCCGCCGTCGAGCTTGAACAGCACCCAGGCCGCCACGCCGGGCCGCTGCAGCAGGGCGCGGGCCCGTTCCACCAGGTCCTCGTAGTCGAGCTCGGCGCGCCGTGCCTTGGCGGCCTCGTAGGCCTCGATCACGGCGGTGGCCAGGGTCAGCAGCGCCACCGTGCGTTCGGCGGTCGCCAGCGCGCGCCGGACCTCCTCGACCGCGACCAGCCGCTCGGCCTCGGCCAGCAGGGTGTCGGCGGCGGCGGCGTCGAAGGCGAGCGCCGCCTTGGTGGCCATGGTCTTGCGGGGCCGGCCGTCGGTGGCGGTCAGGAACACCCCGCGATAGGCCTCCCAGCCGTCGGCCCGGCGGTCCGGGTCGTCGAGGGCCAGCCAGTCGGCCAGCACCGCGCCACGCTCGATATCGGTCTTCGAGCCGTGCAGGAGGGCCTCGGCGGCGCGGCGTAGGGCCGGGGCGTCGAACGCGCCGGATGCGCAGGCTTCGCGCAGCAGCTCGCGGTCGCTGGTGCCGGGCGCGACCCCGAGGCGGCGGTGGACGGTCGCCGCCAGGGCGTCGAGCCCGCCGGCCGCGTCGAGGGCGGCGCGCAGCCGGGTGCGGGCGGCGAGGACGGCGCGCATCAGGTCGCGGAACTGGTCCTGGTTGGCCTTGCCGGTGACCACGCCGAGGGCCCCGGCAAGCATGGAATCGGCGAGCCCGGAATCCTCCGCCGTGCGGGCGCGTGCCAGCACATGCGCCTCGGCGTCGGCCAGCAGCCCGGCGCTGGCCCGGTCGTCGGCCAGCCGGAAATGCGGCGGCACCCCGGCCTCCAGCGGGAACCGGCCGAGCAGCGACTGGGCGAAGGCGTGGATGGTCTGGATCTTCAATCCGCCCGGCGCGTCCAGCACCTCGGCGAACAGTCGCCGGGCCTTGGCCAGCCGGCCGCGGCTCGGGGTCGTGCCGGACAGGGCGGCGAGGTCGTCGACCAGCTTCGGCTCCGGCACCACCGTCCATTCGGCCAGCCGGCCCTGCAGGCGGGTCGCCATCTCGGCCGCCGCCGCCTTGGTGTAGGTCAGGCACAGCAGCCGCTCCGGCGAGGCGCCGTCGAGCAGCAGGTTCAGCAGCCGGTCGGTCAGCACCTTGGTCTTGCCGGACCCGGCCGAGGCCGCCACCCAGGCCGAGGCCGCCGGATCGGCGGCCTGCCGCTGCCGCTCGCTGGCCAGCGCGATGACGGCGGAGGCGGTCATGGCTGGAAGCTCCGGTGATTCGCCCGTCGCTCGATGGGTCCCGGATCGCCCCGCTGACGCAGGCCGTCCGGGATGACGTCAACAGATGGGGGCCGCGGCGTGAGGAAGGCGCCGATGCTCCCCCACCCGGACGTCATCCCGGACGGCCGCAAGGCCGATCCGGGACCCACGATGCGACGGGCGTTCGAGAGGTGCGCGATCATCGCCTCACTCCTCCTCGCCGGCGGCCCACTCGCCGACGCGGGCGAGGTGCTCGTAGTCGTTGAAGCGCGGCCGGCGGGCGGCGTCGGGGACCGAGTGGTAGGGGGTCGTCGGGTCGTCGAAGGTGGCGATCAGGTCGCGCAACCCGGCCTCGGCCTCGGCCACCAGGTCGGCGACGCCGTCGGCCACCTCGTCGATCGTGCCGGGCGGATCGCCGCCGCCGACCCGCCAGTACGCCAGCGACGAGGTCTCGCCGGCCGGCAGCCCGGGGAAGCCGCCGCGCGCCAGCATCAGCGCCTCCAGCGGCAGCTGCGGGGCGGCACCGTTCTTCAGCTCGGTCCGGGTCGGCCGGCCGCCGGTCTTGTAGTCGATGATGGCGTAGCTGCCGTCGGCCAGCCGGTCGATGCGGTCGGCGATGCCGGTCACCGTGAACGGCCCGGCCGGCCCGTCGACCGACAGCTCGCCGCGCTGCTCGGTGGCGGTCGCCGACAGCGAGCGGCGGCGGTCGCGCTCGATTTCGACGAACCAGGCGGCGACCCGCGCGAACCGCGGCCACCAGAATGCCCGCACCCCCGGCCGGTCCATGTGCCCGGCGAAGGTCTGCCGGCCGATCTCGAGAAGACGCCCCAGCGGGTCGGGCGGCAGGTCGCGCGGGTGCTCGCGCACGAAGATGTCGAGCGCCTTGTGGATGGCGTCGCCGCGCTCGGCGGCGCTGGGGTCGGTGTCCAGGTCGTCGAGTGCCCGCAGCTTCAGGATCTGCGAGGCGTAGATCGAGTACGGGTCGCGCAGCCAGGTCTCGATCCGGGTCACCGACAGCTTGCGGGGGCGGTCCCGCACCGGCGGGCAGGGCAGCGGCGCGACGCCGGACACGATCGCGTCCGGCCGGTCGAGCTCGGCATGCCAGGCCGCCGGCACCGGGTCGGCCGCGAACCGGTCGGCGGCGCCCAGCGCGCGCGCCACCGTGCCGAGCCGCAGCAGCCAGCGCGACGGCACCGTCGGCGTGCCTTCGACCCGGGTCGAGCGGGTCAGCACCACCTCCGGCGCGCCGAGCGCCATGGTCATGTCGTGGGCGGCCAGGCCGATCCGTCGCTCCGGTGCCGGCAGCCCGAAATCGCGCCGCATCGGCCGGCTCATCCACGGGTCGGGCGGCGGGTCGGCCGGCCAGCTGCCCTCGTTCAGTCCGCCCAGGATGACCCGGTCGAAGCGTTGCAGCCGGGCCTCCAGGGCGCCCAGGATGTGCAGCCGCGGGTGGGCGCCCCAGCGCGGCCGCACCGCCCGGCCCTCCAGCAGCGCCTCGAACAGCCCGGGCCAGGTGCGGCCGGGGATGCCGTCCAGCACCGCCAGGGCGTCGCGCATCTCGTCGAACAGCCGGGCCAGCGCCTCGCCGGCGTCGCCGCGCCACAGCCGGTCGGCGCCGCTCTCGTCGGCGGTGGCGGCCAGCGCCTCGGCGGCCCGGGCGTGGGCGGCGGCGATCTCCGGTGCCGGCACCTCGGCGGCGGCCATCAGGGCCGGCAGGTCGCCGAGCCGGGCCTCCAGATCGTCGAGCCAGGCCAGCAGGCCGGCGCGCTCCTCGGCGAGCCTGTCGTCGAGGCCGGCGACCGCGGCGCGCAGTCCGTCGATTCCGGGGCCCGGGCGCGGGCCGCGCAGGACCCGCCGCTCCAGCCGCCGGACCAGCCGGCGGAACGCGTCGGGGCTCTGCCCGCCGGCGGCCAGCGGATGCTTCAGCGCGGCCAGCAGCGGCACCGGGGCGGCCTGCTCGGCGGCGAGGTCGGCGACCAGCCGCAGGAACGCCGCCGGGACGCTCTCGGCCAGCGGCCGGCCGGCGGAATCGTTGACCGGCACGTCCCAGCGCTCGAGCTCGCTGGCGACCCGGCGGGCCAGGTCGCGGTCCGGGGTCACCAGGGCGGCGGTGCGGCCGGGGGTCTCCAGCACCTCGCGCATCAGCACGGCGATGGCGCCGGCCTCCTCGCGCGGGCCGGGCGCGTCGATCCGGCGGATGCCGTCGAAGCAGCCGGCGTCGAGGTGAGCCGGGTCGGTCGCCAGGGTCCGCCAGGCCTCGGTGGTGGCGGCCGGCCGCATCGCCTCGCGGACCATCGCCGCCCGCCCGGTCGAGGCCGGCGAAAATCCGTCAGCGCCGGGCCAGTGGGCGATTTCGGCCCGGTCGACGCCGAGCCCGCCCAGCAGCCGGTGCATGCCGTGCTGCGGATGCGCCGGGTCGGCGCCGATCGCCGTCCAGGCGTCGTCGTCGGAGGCGAGGTCCAGGCCCGGCAGCACCAGGGCGCCGCGCGGCAGGCCGAGGACCGCCCGCATCAGCCCGGCGGTCGCCGGCACCGACCCGGTCGAGCCGGCGATCACCACCGGGTCGGCCGGCGGGTTTGCGTCCCAGGCGGCGGCCCGGGCCCGCATCAGCGCGTCGCGCCGGGTCACCGGGTCGACGGCGTCCTGCTCGGCCAGCCACTGCGGCCAGGTCTCGGTGACGATTTCCAGGAACCTCAGGGTCAGGCCCCAGTGCTCGGCGTAGTCGGCCGGCACGATGTCGACCAGCCGCTCGAAGCCGAGGCTCTCGGCCTGGACCTGGTCGATCAGCCGGGCGAGTGCCGCGGCCAGGCGGGCGGCCTGCTCGGGAGAGCGCGGGGCGGCGACCCCGTCGGCCTCAAGCCGGTCGGCATAGGCCAGCACCAGCCGGGCCAGCAGCAGCTGGCGGCGCAGCGCCGGGATCGCCGGCGGCAGGTCGAGGGCGGCGGCGATCCCGGCGTCGTCGCCATGGGCCAGGTCGAGCTCCTGGTCGTCGACGTCGGCCAGCGCCTGCAGGGTCGGCAGCAGCATCGGCCGGCCGTCGCCGAGCCGCAGGAACGCCTCGGCCGCCGAACGGGCGGCGCGCTGGGTCGGCAGCAGCACGGTGGCGCGCGACAGCACCAGCGGATCGTGGCCGGCGGTGTCCCACAACCCGGCGGCCAGGGCGTCGAGGAACGGGACGCCGACCGGGATGGTGTAGACGCGCCCGCCGTCCATCCCCAGCCTCTCAGATAAAAGGTGTGTCCGGCACGTGTCCCTGGGCGAAGCGGCGGTTCGCCTCGTCGAGGTCGGCCGGCGTGGAGATGTGGTACCAGAGGCCGTCGTGCACCGCGCCGAACAGGCGCCCGGCCTCCTCGGCCCGGTCGTACACGACGTTCATCGAAAACGCGCCCTCGGGCGCGCCTTCGAGCGCCCGCGGGTGGATGATCGACACCCCCATGTAGGCGTAGGGCGCGACCCGGCTCTCCGGCCGGCGGGTCAGGCGGCCGTCCGGGTCCATCACGTAGTCGCCCAGGCCGTGCCATCCGAGCACCCGCGCGAACGGGTACAGCAGCAGCAGCACGTCCATGGTCTCGTCGTTCCAGATGTCGGCGAACCGGTGCAGCGCGTCGCGCAGCCCGTCCAGCCAGACGCTGTCGCCGTTGACCACGAAGAACGGCTCGTCGCCGAGCAGCGGCAGCGCGTTCACCACCCCGCCGCCGGTCTCCAGCGCCCGGTCCTCGCGGACCACGGTGATCTCCGGCGCGTCGCGGCCGGCCAGGTGGGCCTCGATCCGGTCGGCCAGGTGATGGGCGTTCACCACCGCGCGGCGCACGCCGGCGGCGGCCAGCTTGTCGAGGATGCGGTCCAGGATCGGCTGGCCGTCGACCTCGATCAGCGGCTTCGGGCAGGTGTCGGTCAGCGGCGCCATCCGGGTGCCGCGGCCGGCGGCGAGCACCATCGCGGTCTCCGGGACCCAGGAGGACCGCTTCTTCAGGCCGGGCAGCAGCATGGCGTTCTCGAGACTTTGGCGAGTGTCGGCTGGATCGGGATCACCGGTCCGTGGCCTTCGGGCGGCGGGCTTCCGGCCCCGGCTGGATGCGGGCCTCGGCCGGGACGGTGGCGTCGAGCCAGGCCCGCACCTCGTCCAGCTCGGCCAGGATGAGGTCGCGCTCGACATGCCGCCAGATCCGCGGGATGTGGTGCAGGTAGCGCGGGTTGTCGTACAGCGCCGACTGGCGCCCGAAGATCCCGAACACCTTGAGGCCGCGCTGGGCGCCGAGCCCGTAGTAGCTGCGGTCGAAGGCGACCGGGTCGGCCGGCTGCAGGGCGGCGCGGTAGCGGTCGAGCATCGCGTCCTCCAGCCCGTCGGCGAGGTCGCGTCGGGAATCCTGGAGCAGCGAGACCAGGTCGTAGGAGGCGGGGCCGGCGACCGCGTCCTGGAAGTCCAGCAGGCCGCACGCCGCGATGCCCGGACGGGCCGACAGCACCATCAGGTTGTCGACGTGGAAGTCCCGCAGCACCAGGGTCTCCTGGACGTCGCGCAGCACCGGCATGGCGTCCTGCCAAGCCGCGACATAGGCCTGCCGCTCGCCGCCGTCGAGCTCGCGCCCCAGCACCAGCGGGAAGTACCAGTCGAGCGGCAGCGAGGCCTCGGCGATCAGCTTGCCGTCGTCGTAGGGCGGCACGTCGTAGCCGATCGTCGGCGACCGCCGGTGCAAATCGACCAGCAGGTCGGTGGCGGTGGCGTACAGCACCGTCTCCTCGACCCCGGCGGCCAGCGCCCGGCTGTAGGTGGTGTCGCCGAGATCCTCCAGCAGCAGGAAGCCCTGCTCCTCGTCGGCCGCCAGGATGCGCGGCGCGCTGTAGCCGTAGGTGTGAAGCTGCCCGGCCACCGCCAGGAACGGCCGCACGTCCTCGCCCTTGTCGGGCGGCGCATCCATCAGCACGGCGCGCTCGCCGTTGCGGGTCAGCCGGTCGTAGGACCGGAACGAGGCGTCGCGGGCCAGCGGCCGGCGCTCGGCGTCGCCCCAGCCGTTCGCCCGAAGGAAACCGACCAGCCGGTCCTGCCGGTCGCTGCCGTCATCGGTCCCGCCGGTCGCGGCTGCGATGGTCACGTGCGTCCCTCGACTCCGTTCGTCCAACCGGCCGCCAGGCTGCGCAGCCGGTCGGCCCAGGTCCCGAACCCGCCGAGGATGGCTCGACGGGCGTCCGGGGCTTGTTGACACATTTCGAGCGCGAGTTCGAGACGGTCGACGGGAACCCAGGGTCCGAGCCGGTCCGGCCACTCGACCAGCAGCACGGCCTCGGCCAGCCCCTGCTCGATTCCCAGTTCCAGCAGCTCGTCCGGATCGCCGAGGCGGTACAGGTCGCAGTGCCAGACCGACCCGCGCTCGCCGTCGTAGGGCTGGATCAGGGTGAAGGTCGGGCTCGGGACCTCGGCCGCCGGGTCGCCGACCCAGTCGCGGACGAACGCCCGGGCGAACGCCGACTTGCCGGCCCCGAGCGGCCCGGTCAGCAGCACCGCCTCGCCGGGCCGGGCAAGGCGGGCGATCGCCGCCGCCAGCCGCTCGGTGGCGGCGAGGTCGGGAAGCGCCAGGACGGCTCGTTCGGGCGGGTCGCGGTCGGGCACGGCCGGGATCGCTCAGTCGTTGGCGGCCGGCCGGCGGACCGTCCGCGGGATGCGGCAGATAACCTCGGTCCCGTGGCCCGGCTCCGATACCAGGCTGACGGTGCCGCTGTGCAGCTCGATCAGCGATTTGACCAGCGCCAGGCCGAGCCCGGCTCCTGCATCGCGTCCGGCCCGCTCGAACCGGTCGAACACTCGGCCCTGGTCCTCGTGGGCGATGCCGACTCCGGTGTCGGTCACGCGGAACAGCACGGCGTCGTCGTCGTCCTCGACCGACACCTGCACGCGGCCGCCGTCCGGGGTGAAGGCGAAGGCGTTGGACACGAGGTTGTACAGCGCCTGGGTCAGCCGGCGCTCGTCGACCACGATCGCCGGGATCGGGCCGCTGGTCCGGACCGTGAAGTCGATCCGCCGTGCCCGGGCCCGTTCGCGGCCGAGGTGCTCGACCGCCTCGGCCAGCCGTGCCGGATCGACCTCGGCCCGGTCGAGCTCCAGGTAGCCGGCCTCGATCGAGGCGAGGTCGAGGATGTCGTTGACCAGCCGCACCAGCCGGTTGGACGACTGCAGGATGGCGCGGGCGTACTCCTTCTGCCGGTCGTTCATCGGCCCGGCGTATTCCTGCTCGAGGATCTCGGAGAACCCGATGATGGCGTTCAGCGGCGTGCGCAGCTCGTAGGACACGTTGGCCAGGAACTCGCTCTTCAGCCGGTCGGCCATCTCCAGGGCCTCGGTGCGCTCCTGCAGGGCGTGCTGGACCGCCAGGGTATCGGTCACGTCGCGGAAGTTGAGGAGCATCGCCCCGTCGGGCAGCGGCACCAGCCCGTAGTCGAGCACCCGGCCGTCGCTCTTCTCGATCCGGCCGGACCGCGGCTCGCGCTCGGCCAGGCGCGCCACCCACTCGGCCTTCACGGTCTCCCAGCGGTCCTGCTCGGAGAACCGGGCCCGCATCGCCTCCAGCACCAGCGCCACATGCGGCTCGTCATCGCCGAACCCGGCCGGCAGGCCCCACTGGTTGCGGAAGGTCGGGTTGATCAGCTTCAGCCGGCCGTCGGCGCCGAACGCGGCGATACCCTCGTACAGGTTGTCGAGGGTCTCCTGCTGGACGGCGGTCAGGGTGTTGTAGGAGCGCTCCAGGGAAAGCCGGTCGGTGACGTCCTCGAACACCATCAGCAGGCCGCCGAACGGGTGCGGGGTGACCGCCATCCGGACGGTGGTGTCGTCGGGCAGGAACAGCAGCTCCTCGTGGCTGCCGATCAGGGTCGTGAACAGCCGGTTGAAGTCGTCGCGCCAGGCCCGGAAGTCGGACTGCTCGGGCAGCCGGCGGTTCTCGCGGGCGCGCTCCAGCACCTCGGTCAGCGTCGGGTCGCGCTCCAGCAGGTCGGCGTCGACCCCCCACAGCCGGCCGAACGCGGTGTTGGCGAAGATCAGCCGCTTGTCCGGGCCGAACACCGCGACCGCGGTGTGCAGGGTCTCCAGCACCTCGGCATGGGCGTCGACGTGGCGCGCCAGCTCCGACTGCAGCTGCTCGAGCGTGGTCAGGTCTCGGGCGGTGCCGACGGTGCCGTCGGGGGCGCCACCCGCCCCGATGACGGCCGGCGCCTCGGTCAGGTCGACCAGCCGGCGGTCGCCGTGGACGACCATGTTGCGGCTCTCGCTCTGCGCGCGGCCGAGCTTGACCGCCCGCTCGGCCAGCATCCCGGCCTTCTCCAGCTCCGGGAACAGCGGCTCGGCGCCGGCGTTGCCGTGGCGCAGGGCGCCGTCGCGGTCGCGCCGCCAGACCGGAACGGCGACCGCGTCGATGATCGCCCGCTCGTGCGCCGCCAGCCGCTCGGGCAGCGAGGCCTCGGCAGCCCGGGCCGCCTCGCGGGCCGCCGTCAGCTCGCGCTGCATGGTCGCGGTGCGCTTGATCTGCAGCGCGTACAGGGTGGCCAGCACCAGGGTGAAACCGCCGAGCGCCAGGATGGTGACCAGGTCGCCACCCGCCGGCACCGCATCGAGGCTGGTCTGGGCCATGGCGCTTTGGGCACGTAACGGAAACGGGACGACAGCGGTCGCCCCGGCGAGAATCGATGCGTATGCGAAAGACCGTTCCACGGGGCGAGCCTACGCGGGCGGAACGGGGGGCGACAAGCTATTGGCGTGTGGAGGGACGAGCGGCGCGGCCGACGCTGCGCCTCCGGGCCCGGCTCGGGTTCCGGGTCCGGAGGCGCCCGACCGCGCGCCGTCCGAATCGACCGTCGTGCTCAGTCCGCTGCGTCGCGGTCCAGGGCCGCGGCCAGGTCGGCCGCCTTGTCGGTGTTCTCCCAGGTCAGCTCCGGCTCGCTCCGGCCGAAGTGGCCGTTGCTGGCGGTCTGCCGGTAGATCGGGCGCAGCAGGTCGAGCATCTGGACGATGCCCTTCGGCCGCAGGTCGAAGTGCTCGCGGATCAGCTGCTCGATGCGGCGCTCCGGCACCCGGGCGGTACCCTGCGTGTTGACGTGCACGCTGGTCGGCTCGGCGACGCCGATGGCGTAGCTGACCTGCACCTCGCAGGTGTCGGCGAGTCCGGCGGCGACCACGTTCTTGGCGACGTAGCGGGCGGCGTAGGCGGCCGAGCGGTCGACCTTCGACGGGTCCTTGCCGGAGAACGCGCCGCCACCGTGCCGGCCGATGCCGCCGTAGGTGTCGACGATGATCTTGCGCCCAGTCAGGCCGCAGTCGCCGTGCGGCCCGCCGACCACGAACCGGCCGGTCGGGTTGATCAGGTAGCGGGTCTCGTTCGAGATCATCGCGGCCGGGATCACCGGCTTGACGATCTCCTCGATCACCGCGTCCTTCAGGGTCTTGTGGTCGACGTCCTCGGCGTGCTGGGTCGAGACCACCACGGTGTCGATCGCGGCCGGCTTGTCGTCGACGTAGCGCACCGAGACCTGGGCCTTGGCGTCCGGGCGCAGCCACGGCAGCACCCCGGACCGGCGGATCTCGTTCTGCTGCCGGGTCAGCCGGTGCGCCAGCATGATCGGCATCGGCATCAGCTCCTCGGTCTCGCGGCAGGCGAAGCCGAACATCAGGCCCTGGTCGCCGGCGCCCTGGTCGAGGTCGAGGCCGGAGCCCTCGTTCACGCCCATTGCGATGTCGGGCGACTGCTTGTCGAGCGCCACCAGCACGGCGGCGCTGGCGCCGTCGAAGCCGAGCCGGCTGTCGTCGTAGCCGATGTCCAGCACCACGTCGCGGGCGATCTGGGTGTAGTCGACCTGGGCCGTAGTGGTGATCTCGCCGGCCAGCATGATCAGGCCGGTGTTGACCAGGGTCTCGCAGGCCACCCGGCTGTGCTTGTCCTGCGCCAGCAGGGCGTCGAGCACGGCGTCGGAGATCTGGTCGGCGATCTTGTCCGGGTGGCCGGGTCCGACCGACTCCGAGGTCAGGATGTAGGCGTTGCTCATGGAATGCTCCATTCGGAGGATTTGGGGGCGGAGGGTGGGTTCGAACGGCCGCGGTATGTGGATCCCGGATCCACCGCGCCTTCAGCGCGCCGGTCCGGGATGAGGTTGGCAAGAGCATGTCCAACCGCGCCTCATCCCGGACGCCGCGAAGCGGTGAGCCGGGACCCAGCGGACGGTTGCGGCGAGCCGGCCGGTCGTGGCCGGCACCCGCTCAGTTCGCGCGGCCGACGAAGTATTCCCAGCCGATCTTGCCGGCGTCGGCGGCGTCGACCCAGAACTGCAGGGCGGCCGAGGTCCGGTCGACCGCCTCTTTGCCGATGCGGTCCTCGAACCACTCGCGGCGCAGCTCGAGCTGGTCGCGTACCCAGGCGTAGGTCGGGGCGACGTGCTCCGACCAGTTCTCGTGGGTGTCGACCGTGAAGCCGGCCGCTTCGAGGGCGGACAGGTAGGCGCCGGTGTCCCACATGTCCGGCGACTTGACGCGCTCGTAGATGCGCTCGCGGTCGGCCTCCGGCGTGCCGTCGCGCACCAGCAGGTCGGTGAACACGATGGCGCCGCCGGGCTTCAGCACCCGGTTGGCCTCGGTCAGCACCGTCGACTTGTCGGCGGCGTGCAGGAAGGCCTCCTGGCTCCAGTAGTAGTCGAACGCGTCGGGCTCGAACGGCAGGTCGTGGAAGTCGGCGAATTCGAACCGGACCTTGTCGTCCAGCCCCTGCTCGGCGGTCAGCTCGCGACCCCACTCCAGCTCGCGCTCGGAGATGTTCGACGCCACGACCTCGCAGCCGTAGCGGCGGGCCAGGAAGCGGGCCAGCGCGCCGTAGCCGCTGCCGACGTCGAGGACGGTGTCGCTCCGCCCCAGCGCGACGCCCTCGGCCATGCGCTCGTTCGAGCGCTTCATGGCCTCGCGCAACGATTCGTCGTCGCTCTCGAAGTAGCCGATGTGGATGTTCTCGCCCCAGATGTGGCGATAGATCTGGTCGGCCGGTCCGTCGTAGTAGCTCTTGGTCTGGGCGACGACGTTCTGCACCGCCGCCCGGTCGTCCGTCTGAACGCTCATGGTCTCCTCCTCCGGTCGGTCGCGGGGCCGGCGCTCAGTGGCGCGGCTTGATGGCGATCTGCTGGTAGAAGTCGACCTCGTCCGGCTCGAAGCTGGTCTCGAAATCGCCGTAGGTGGTGATGCTGGTGAAGCCGGCGTCGTCGAACAGCCGCTGCACGTAGTGCCGGCGCAGCGGGAACAGCGACAGGTGGTACTTCTTGCCGTCGGGGTAGGAGTACTCGAACTTCACCAGATCGTCGCGGATCTCGGCCGGCCGGGCGTCGACGCCGTCGCCGACGTAGTAGTAGCGGTGCTTCGAGCTGTAGCCGTGGTCGAGGATCTTGTCGTAGTTGCGATGATCCAGGATCAGCAGGCCGCCCGGTCGCAGCACCGAGCGCATCGAGTCGAGGGCCTGGCGGCGGGCGTCCTCCTCGAACAGGTGGGAGAAGGCGTTGCCGAGGCAGACCAGGGCGTCGAACCGGTTGGGACCGAACGCCTTGTGCAGTTCGCGCCAGTCCACGACCCGGGTGTCGGCGAGCTCGACCTCCATGTCCTCGGCGTTCTGCTCGGTCTGGCGGATCATGGTCTCGGCGCCGTCCGACGCGGTCACCTCGAACCCGTCGTGTGCCAGCCGGATGGCGTGGAACCCGGTTCCGGCCGCGATGTCGGCGACCGTCTTGCAGCCGTTGCGGCGCAGCAGCCGCTCGAAGAACCCGTTCTCGCCCTCGGCGCGGCTGTCCCAGCCGATCAGGTCGTCCCAGCGGGAGACGAACTCCCGCGTGTACTCGCGCTTGTAGATGTCGTTCTGCATGCCGGCTGCTCCATGGTCTCGGATCGCGCGCCGCCGCGCTGCGGAAGCCGCAGTGGGGCGATCGCAAAAACTCGGGCTGTCGCGAATGCTTCGGCATTCACGGTAAGGAACGACCCGGGAATTGCTCATTCCCGTTCGAAGGCCGTCGATGTCTGGTTTCCCGTCCGATTCAACTGATTGAGACTGGAAATGCAACCCCTGTTTCGGGATTTTTTGTTGCGGTTTATGGAGGGGCATGCTTAACAAGTTGAAAAATATATGATATTCGGATTCACATATAATTCAAACAATGGCAATCGGCGAGATGGTCGATCAGATCGAGAACAAAAAAGCTCAAATCCGTCCTGCGGTATCTGATTTCCGACCTTGCCGGACAACGCGTCGTGGCGAGAGTCCAGGAATACAAGTGTGAAATTTCTCCGTTCTGAAAATAATAATAAACATTAAGTCGTTCAGAAAGTGAAATCGCGTTCGGTCGAATGTCACTAAGCATGTAAAAAGCCGAACACTCGGCCCGCTATGCCGTTGGCCGGCATGGGCCGGGCTCGAACGGAAGGCCCCCGATCCGCGTCGGCGGGTCGGGGGCCGAGGTGGCGGGCGGGAGGCAACCTAGTGCGGGCCGTGAGCCCCCTTGGCGAGGCCGCCCTGGCCGTTCGGCAGCACGATCTCGATCTCCTGCATCATGCCCTGGTCCTCGTGGTCGAGGATGTGGCAGTGCAGGACGAACTTCCCGATGTAGCGTTGATAGTGCGTGCGCACGATCGCCCGATAGAACTTGGTCTTGATGCCGTCGGCGCCGGGATCGGTGCCCTGCTTGACGAACAGGGTGTCCTTCCAAACGCCCTTCATGCCTGCGAACTGGGTGTCTCCGTCGGCCGGATCGACGGCGCCGGGATCGGTAAGGTCCTTGCCGTCCGGGTCCAGGACCGCCACCACCTGGAACGGATTGACGTGAATGTGGAACGGGTGGGCGGCGACGTTCGACGTCAGGGTCCACTCGTCCTTGCCGGTGAGCTCGAGATAGCGGTTCACGACACCCGGCTCGAACGGCTCGCCGATGACGCCGATCTTGTTCGAGACCGAGAACTTGCCGCCGCCGATGTTGAACATCAGCTCCTGGGTGCCGAACTCGCCCGCCGGGTCGTCCAGCAGGCTCCGGTGCGGTTCGAAGCTGGCGAGCCGGAGCCCGTCCGCCAGCTCGTCCATGACCTTGGTGCGCACCGGTTGCGGATACCGGGCGGCGGCAGCGATCAGCTTGGCCTGGACGTAGGTCGTCAGGTCACCGTCGATCGGCTCGCCGGCGAACACGTGCACGCGCGCCAGCAGCTGCGGCGACGGGGCCGCATCGTTGATCGAGGCCGAAGCGCGGGTCTCCGCATCGACCACGCAGTAGGTGCCGCGCTCCGGAAACGTGACCAGGGCGTCCCAGCGGTAGCCCGGCTGCAGGACGGTATTGGTCTTGGGCTGCACCGCCGGCATGGTCAGTCCGTCGGATGCGACCAGGAAGAACGGTACCGGGTCGCCGCCGCAGTTCTTCGCGATCCAGTCCTGGCTGTCCGCCAGCGCAACGCCTTCGATCGAGGCAGCGGGGTTGGTCATCTTGCGGAACTCGACGTTGATCGTGTCGCGCACGCCGGCGTGGATCATCCGCCAGCGCTGGATGGTTCCGGTCCGATCGACGTTGAACGACGGGATGGTGGTTCCGTTGATGCTGGTGTAGCGGCCGGATGCCGCCCAGGTTCCGGGGCCGAACTGCTGCGTGTAGTCCTGAACGATGCCCTGCTGGCCGTCCTTGCACGCCCAGGTCCCGTTGGGGTTGGTCTCGATCTTGCCGTCCTTGTCGAAGCAGGCGTAGGGGATCTGCTGCATCACCAGCAGGTTCTCCCCGAATCCGGCCAGCAGCGTGTCGAGGTCGCCCGGCGTGCTCACCGTCGGCGCCCGGTCGCCCCGGATGATCAGCGCCCCGGCCATGCCGCTGCCGACCTGCAGCGCGGTCGAGCCGTGCAGGTGCGGGTGGTACCAGAAGGTGCCGGACGGGTGGTCGGGCGGGATGTTGTACTCGTACTGGAACGTCACCCCCGGGTTGACCATCAGCAGCACGTTGTCGCTGTTCCCGGCCGGGCTGATCCACAGGCCGTGAGTGTGCATGTTGGTGCCGTTGAAGCAGTGCGGGTCGTTCGGCCCGCCGGGCCCGCTGCCGGTGTAGCAGCTCCCGACGTTCTCCTCGTAGTCGGGCTCGCCGGGTTTCATGGTCAGCTGGTTGTCGAGGGTCAGGCGGATGGTCTGCCCGGGTACCGCCTCGATGGTCGGCGCCACCAGCGGGTTCCTTGGATCGTGCGGGGTGTCGGCCTGGCGGTAGCCCCGGAGCAGCACCGCATCGGCGGATCCGGTCGCCGGGTTCGCGACGTAGCCCGCCAGCATTTCCAGCCGGAGATTGAGGTAGACCTCCTCGGCAGCAGCGCCGGCGCGCCCGACGGCCCGTTCCGGCGCGAGCACCGGCGGATTGGCAAACAGCCTCTCTGCGATCCCGGTCTGCGCCGCCGCATCGGTCGCGGTCAGAGCCAGGACGGCGGTACAGGCAACGGCTGATATCCGTACGGATTTCATGGCGACCCCCCTCGTTGTGCCGATCGGCTTTGCGTACGTGTCGGCACCGCGAAAGGTAAATCAAAATTAGTTAATATACAACTATTATGCGAAACTGAAAATGGCACCCGATAATGCAAGAAGGGGGGCGCCCGATGGACGCCCCCCTTCGGCTCGGCCGCGCCGCGGCCTATGCGGACCGCGAACTCAGTAGCGGTAGGTCTCGGGCTTGAACGGCCCCTTCGGCGACACGCCGATGTACTCCGCCTGCTCCGCCGACAGCGTCGACAGGCTGGCGTTGATCTTCTTCAGGTGCAGCTCGGCAACCCGCTCGTCGAGCTTCTTCGGCAGCACGTAGACCTGCTTCTCGTAGTTGGCGTGGTTCTTCCAGAGCTCGATCTGGGCCAGCACCTGGTTCGAGAACGACGCGCTCATCACGAAGCTCGGGTGACCGGTCGCGCAGCCGAGGTTGACCAGCCGCCCCTCGGCCAGCACCAGCAGGCGCTTGCCGTCGGGGAACACCACCTCGTCGACCTGCGGCTTGACGTTCTCCCACTTGAAGTTCTTCAGGGCGCCGATCTGAATCTCGGTGTCGAAGTGCCCGATGTTGCAGACGATCGCCCGGTCCTTCATGGCCCGCATGTGGTCGATCGTGATGACGTCCTTGTTGCCGGTCGCGGTCACGAAGATGTCGGCCATCGGCGCCGCTTCGTCCATGGTGACGACCTGGTAGCCCTCCATCGCCGCCTGCAGCGCGCAGATCGGGTCGACCTCGGTGACGACCACGCGGGCACCGGCGTTCCGCAGGCCCTGGGCCGAGCCCTTGCCGACGTCGCCGTAGCCGGCCACGACCGCGACCTTGCCGGCGAACATCACGTCGGTCGCCCGGCGGATGCCGTCGGCCAGGCTCTCGCGGCAGCCGTACAGGTTGTCGAACTTCGACTTGGTGACGCTGTCGTTCACGTTGATGGCCGGGACCGCCAGCGTGCCCTTCTTGGCCATCTCGTAGAGCCGGTGCACGCCGGTCGTGGTCTCCTCGGAGACGCCGCGCACGTCCTTCATCAGCTCCGGGTACTTCTCGTGCATGATGACGGTCAGGTCGCCGCCGTCGTCGAGCAGCATGTTCGGGCGCCAGCCGTCCTTGCCGACGATGGTCTGCTCGATGCACCACTCGTACTCTTCCTCGGTCTCGCCCTTCCAGGCGAACACCGGGATGCCGGCGGCGGCGATCGCCGCGGCGGCATGGTCCTGGGTCGAGAAGATGTTGCACGACGACCAGCGGATCTCGGCCCCGAGCTTCACCAGCGTCTCGATCAGCACGGCGGTCTGGATGGTCATGTGCAGGCAGCCGGTGATCCGCGCGCCCTTCAGCGGCTGCGACGGACCGTACTCCTCGCGGATCGCCATCAGACCGGGCATCTCGGTCTCGGCGATCGCGATCTCGCGACGGCCCCAGTCGGCCAGCTTGATGTCGGCGACTTTGTAGTCGGTGAACTCGGCCATGAACGGCTCCTCATGCGGGTAAGGTCGACGGGCAGCCGGTCGCTACCCGAATCCGCCACGGATTTGGTCGGGGTCCGTTTCGGATGTGTCTCGGGGGCTGGCGTATACCAAGACGGGCGCCCTTCGGCAAGGTGACCGGGCGGCGCAAGCGCCGTTCGCCGGCACCCCCGCGGCTATCGAATCGGCCGAGTACCAATGAAACGCCGGCCTGCGGGAAGACGCCGGATCGGCCTCGTCGAACGCCGGCTTGGCGGAACCCGATCATCCTGGCTAGCCTGCGGCCTGGAGTCGAACCCGGTTCCGCCATCCCGCCGCCCGGTCCGCTTACGGTCGGCGGTCCGCAAGGAGATCCTCCGCATGCCGCGCCTCGCCGTCGCCCGCTTTTCGCACGAGGGCAACTCGTTCTCGCCGGTGCCGACCGACATGACCGGATTCGGCCGCGAATGGTACCGCGGCCAGGAGGCCGAGGCGGTCTACCGCGGCACCGCCACCGAGGGCGGCGGCGCCGTCGCCTTCCTCGACGCGCACCCGGAATGGCGGGGCACGTTCCTGCGCATGACCGGCGCGACCCCGGCCGGCCCCGTCACCCGCGACACCTACGAGGCCGTCGTCGGCGAGATCGTCGCCGATCTGCGCGACGGAGCCCCCAACGGCGAGCGCTGGGACGCGGTGTTCCTGTCGCTGCACGGCGCCATGCTGGTCGAGGGCATGGAATTCGCCGACTACGAGACCATTCGCCGGGTGCGCGAGGCGATCGGCCCGGACATGCCGTTCGGCGTCAGCTTCGACCTGCACGCCAACCTCGACCCGCGGATCGCCGGCCTGGTCACCGCCGCCGCCGGCTTCAAGGAGCACCCGCACATCGACATGGCGGAGACCGCCGAGCGGGTGCTCGCCATGCTCGACCGCACCGTGAAGGGCGAGATCCGCCCGGTCGGGCACATCGCCAAGATCGACGCGATCCTGCCGAGCATCAACATGCGCACCGCCGAGGGGCCGATGGCCGAGCTGGAGGCGTACGCGCGCGGCCTCGAGTTCGACCCGCGGATCCTCGACGCCACGCCGTTCGGCGGGTTCTCCTACGGCGACACGGCGGTGGCCGGGGCCGGCGCCATGGTGTTCGCCGACGGCGACGCCGGGCTGGCGCGCAAGGCGGCCGAGAGCGTGGTCGCCGAGATGCGGCGCCGCCTCGACCGGTTCTACATCTCGCTGCCGACCGCCGAGGAGGGCATCGCCGAGGCGCTGCGCTGCGACCGCCATCCGGTGGCCGTCGTGGATTCCGGCGACAACCCGCTGTCCGGCGGGATCGCCGATACACCGGAGATGCTGCGTGCCCTGCTGGCCGCCGATCCGCAGGTGCCGGTGGTGTTCGCGTTCATCACCGACCCCGGCGTGGTGGAGCGGTGCCGGGCGGCCGGTGTCGGCGGCGCGGTCGACGGCGTGCTCGGCGGCCGGATCAGCCGGGACTTCGGCGACCCGGTGCCGTTCGCCGGCACGGTGCTGCGACTGACCGACGGCAAGTTCGTGAATTCCGGCCCGATGATGCACGGCCTGCCGAACTCGCTCGGGCCGACGGCGGTGATCGGCGTCGGCAACGTCAGCATCGTCGTCACCAGCGTCTGCGGCTCGGCCAACGACCCGGCGTTCTTCGCGCTGCACGGCATCGACGTCGCCGAGGTCGCGGTGCTGTGCGTGAAGGCCAAGAACCACTTCCGGGCGGCCTTCACCGCCATCTGCCCGGTGATGATCGACATCGACGCGCCCGGCCCGGCGGCGCTGGAGATCCCGCGCTTCCCGTTCCGGCGGGCGCCGAGGACGCTCTACCCGCTGCGCGGCGGCTGAGCCCGGGCCCGGCAGGCCGCCGGGCTAGGCGACGGCCAGGGCGGCCGCGGTCTCCAGCGACACCGGGGCGTCGGCCAGCAGCGCCGAGGTCGCCTCGTCCTCCCAGCGCAAAGCGTCCAGGCTGACCGGCCGGCTGGCCTGCAGGCGGTGCTCCAGGACGAAGCGGGCGAGCAGCAGCCGGCTGGCGTCGCCGCCGTCGGCGCCGAGTCGGACACCCTCGGCCGCCAGCAGGGCCGCGGTCATGGCGTGGTAGAGCTGGCCGGCCGCGAGCCGGCAGAACCGCTCGTTCTCCGGCGCCGACGCCACCTCCTCGGCGAACCGGAAGGCGTCCGCGATGCCGTGCCGGAGGCGGGTCCGGAACTGCCCCGGCAGGCCGCCGGCATCCGCCAGACGATCCTCCAGGTCGTCGCGCAGGGCCCGGTGCGCACCGTTCTTGGCGACCGCCCGCTGGACCGCGTCGAGGGCGTTGATGTTGCTGGTGCCTTCCCAGATCAGCCCGAGATGGGCGTCGCGCACCAGCCTGGCGTTCGGCCAGTCCTCGATGTAGCCGTTGCCGCCGCGCGCCTCCATCGCCCCGGTCGCGACCGTGACGTTGTCCCGGCAGGCCCGGTACTTGGCGATCGGCGTCACCATGCGCAGCACTGCCTGGGCCGCGTCGTCGTCCGACGCGCTCATGGCGGCGGCGTACATCATGGTCGACAGCGCCTGCTCGGTCGGCACCATCAGCTTCATGAGCTGGCGGCGCATCAGCGGGTGGTCGATGACGGCGCGGCCGAACGCGTTGCGGTGGCGGCTGGCCTGCAGCGCCTCGTTCAGGCAGCGGCGCATCATCCCGGCGGCGCGGGTCAGGTGCGAGACCCGGCTCGAGTTGACCATCACCAGCATCTGCTTGAGGCCCCGGTCGAGCTCGCCGAGCTGATAGGCGACCGCGCCCTCGAACACGATCTCGCCGCTGGCCATCGAGCGGCTGCCGAGCTTGTCCTTGAGCCGGACGATCCGGTAGCCGTTGCGCGAGCCGTCGTCGAGGGTCTTCGGCAGCAGGAACAGCCCGAGCCCCCGGCTGCCGGCCGGCGCGCCCTCGGGCCGCGCCAGCAGCACCGCCAGCTCGGCGTCGACGTTCGAGCAGAACCACTTCTCGCCCCACAGCCGCCAATGGTCGCCGTCGCGGACCGCGACCAGCTCGTTGGCGCCGACGTCGGAGCCGCCGGCCTTCTCGGTCATGAACTGCGCGCAGCGCTGCAGCCGGTCGAGATCCTGGGTCCACATCGCGTCGAGGTACTTGGCGCGCAGTTCCTCGCTGCCGAACAGGTCGACCAGGGTCGACGAGCTGTCGGTCAGGTTGACCGGGCACAGCAGCCCGAACTCGGCCTGGGCGAACAGGTAGTGGAAGACGTACTTGGCGAGCGGCGGCATCGGGGCCGGCCAGCCGAGCACGCCGGGGCGGTGCGACATGGCGTGCATGCCGAACCGGCCGTAGGCGATCTCCTCCATGGACCGGTAGGCCGGGTGGACCTCGATCCACTCCTCGTCGCGGCCGAACCGGTCGCGCTGGTGCAGGACCGGCTGGTGGCGTTCGGCGAGATCCGCCAGTTCGCCCAGCCGGCCGCCGGCGAGCCCGCCGAGCTCGTCGAGATGCGGCTCCAGATGCGCCAGCAGCGGCGCGTCCATGTAGAGCGACAGCAGCCCGCGCAGGCCGCGGTCGACCCGGAAATAGTTGAGGCCGCGACTGGTCGGCGCCACGGCGGCCGATCGGGCTGCCGTCGCCGCTCGGCCGACCAGCGCCGGCCGGCGGCTGTCCTGCACCGCTTCGGTCCCCTGGGCGCTCGCGCTCGCATGGTTCATGGCCGTCTCGCTCCCGTCGATGGGCACGCGCCCCGGCCCGGCGATCCCCGCCGTCCGGTCTGCGTGCGATGTGCTCGTCATTGACGGTACGGTAGGATTGCAATGGGGGCCGGACAAACGACTTGTTCGTTCATTGGATTGAGTCAAACTCAACGCATGTCCGGGCGACGCCTTCCTCCGCTGCATGCCATCCGCGCCTTCGAGGCGGCGGCCCGCCATCTCTCGATGACCCATGCGGCCGACGAGCTGTCGGTGACCCCGGGGGCGGTCAGCCGCCACATCCGCGGGCTGGAGGAGCGGCTGGAGCGGACGCTGTTCGTCCGGCACGCGACCGGGCTGACGCTGACCGCAGCCGGCGAGGCGCTCGCCGAGGCGGCCCGCGACGGGCTCGACCGTATCGCCGACGCCGTCAGCGGCATCCGCCATCGCCGGTTCCGGCGGCTGACGGTGGGAGTGTACGGCTTCTTCGCCTCGCGCGTGCTGCTGCCGTTGTGGCCGGACCTGACGGCGGCGCATCCCGACCTGGCGGTCGACCTGCACACCAGCCTGGATCCGCTCGACCTGCTGCCGGGGCGCTACGACGCGGTGGTCGCCGTGTCGGACACGGCACCGCGCACCGGCCTGGTGAAGCACCCCCTGGTACCGATCGCGACGGTGCCGGTCTGCGCGCCCGGCTGGCTGGCGAACGGGCCGCCGGACTTTGCCGCGGTGCCGCTGCTGCACGCCCGCCCGCGCCCCGAGGACTGGCGGCGCTGGCTCGACGAGGCCGGGCTCAGGCAGGTCGGAATCCCGGGCGGCAGCTCGTTCGAGAGCATCGGCCTCGCGATCGACGCCGCGGCCGCCGGGCTCGGTTTCGCGATGGCGATCGAGGCGCTGCTGGCGCCCGACCTGGAACGTGGTTCCATCGCGGTGGCGCACCCTGCGGTCCGGCTGACCCGGCGGCATTTCGTCCTGCAGTACGAGACCCGGCTGGCCGGCGACCCGGCGCTGTCGACCCTGGCGGACTGGCTGCGCGACCGGGTCGCCGTGAGGGCCGGCTTTCGGGTCGGCGGGCCGGGTCAGGCAGAGCCGGCGCCTGCAGATTGAGGCCGGGCCAGCGACGGCACGCAGACCCGACGGCCGGAGCCGAGGGTCTCGACCCGCACCTCGACGCCGTACACTGCGGATAGTGAGGCGTCGGTCAGCACTGTTCCCGGCGGACCGATCTCGCGAATCCGGCCGTCCTGCAGCAGCGCCACCCGGTCGCCGACCGCGAAGGCGTGGTCGGGATCGTGGGTCGACAGCACGATGCCGAGACCGCGGTCGGCGAGCCGCCGGATCTCCGACAGCACCAGCGCCTGGTTGCCGAAGTCGAGGCTGGCGGTCGGCTCGTCCATCACCAGCAGCGGTGCCTCCTGGGCCAGTGCCCGGGCGACCAGCACGAGCTGGCGCTGGCCGCCGGACAGGTCGGTGTAGGGCGAGCCGGCGCGGTCGGCGAGCCCGACCGAGTCCAGGGCCTCGCCGGCGGCCGCGTGGTCGGCCCTGCCCGGCTGGGCGAACGGGCCGAGCCGGGCGGTCCGGCCCATCAGCACCACCTCGTGGGCGGTGAACGGAAACACCGGGGCATGGGCCTGCGGCACGTAGGCGGCGCGCCGGCCGATCTCGCCGCGCGACAGCCGGTCCAGCGGGTCGCCGCCGAGCTGGACGATGCCGCCGTGGGCAGGCAGCAGGCCGAGCAGGGTGCGGAACAGCGTGGTCTTGCCGGAGCCGTTCGGGCCGAGCAGGCACAGCACCTCGCCGGCGGCGACCGCCAGGTCGATGTCGCGCCCGACCTCGCGGCCCGGATAGCCGGTCGCCAGCCCCTCCGCTTCGACCAGTGCCGTCACGACCAGCTGCGCCTGCCGCGCGCCAGCAGCCACAGGAAGAACGGGGCGCCGATGGCGGCGGTCAGGATGCCGAGCGGCACCTCGGTGCTGCCGACGGTGCGGGCGAGGGTGTCCACCACCAGCATGTACAGCGCGCCCAGCAACACGGCGACCGGCAGCAGCCGGCCGAAGCCCGGTCCGACCAGCATGCGGGCGACGTGCGGGATCACCAGCCCGACCCAGCCGACCACGCCGGCGATCGCCACCACGCTGGCGGTGATCAGGGTGGCGCACAGGATCACCCCGGCGCGCAGCCGCCGGACCTCGACCCCGAGCGCCCGGGCCTCGTCGTCGCCGAGCGCCAGCACGTTGATCCGCCAGCGCAGCAGCACCAGCGGCAGCAGCCCGAGCACGACGGCCGGCAGCGCCGGGGTCAGGTCGTCGGTGCGGATCGCCGCCAGGCTGCCGAGCAGCCAGAAGGTGATGGCCGGCAGCTGGTCGTAGGGATCGGCCAGCACCTTCAGCAGCGAGGTGGCGGCGCCGGCCAGCGCCCCGACCACGACACCGGCCAGCACCAGCACCAGCACCGGGTCGCGGCCGCGCACCGCCGCGGCGACGCCGGCGACCAGGGCGACGCAGGCCAGCCCGCCGGCGAACGCCATGCCCTGGATGGCGGCGACCGGCAGCGACAGGAAGATCCCCAGCACCGCGCCCAGCCCGGCGCCGGCCGACACGCCGAGGATGTCGGGCGACACCAGCGGGTTGCGGAACAGGGTCTGGTAGCAGGTGCCGGCGGCCGCCAGGGCGCCGCCGACCAGCAGCGCCGCCCCGATCCGCGGCAGCCGGATCGCGAATACCACGGTGTCGACGGTGTCGCCGCCGGCCGGCGTGCCGGTCAGGCGGTCGGCGACGACGCCGAGCACTTGGCCGAGGGTCATCGGGTAGGGACCGATCAGCACCGCGACCGGGATCGCCACCGCGAGAAGCAGCGCCAGGACGGTTGCCGCGCCGGGCGAGGCGAACGCCGGCCGGCTCAGGGTGCCCGCCCGTCGGCCCATTCGATCAGCCGGTCCAGGTCCGGCCCGCTGAGGTCGACATGGTAGTACAGGCGGTAGAAGTCCTCGGTCGCGGCCCGCAGGTCGGCCGGAAACCGGTCCGGGTAGAACAGCCCGGCCAGCCATTTCAGCCCCATCATCCGGTTCAGCGACGGCGGCCGGTCGATCCAGCCGAACGGCGCGGTCGGCGACAGATAGACCCGGCCGCGCTTCACCGCGGCGATTCCGGCCCACAACGGGTCGGACCGGACGGCGCGGTAGAAGTTGCGATCCCAGGTCACGATGGTGTCGGGATCGGCGACGATCACCTGCTCGATCGAGGCCTGCACCAGCCCGCGCCGGCCGTCGCCGGAGTCGGCGACGTTGCGGCCGCCGGCCCGCTCGATGATCTCGGTGTTGATCGAGCCCTTCAGCCCGGTCTCCAGCCCGTCGGGGCCGCGCGCCAGGTAGACCCTCGGTCGTTGCGTTTCCGGAACTTCCGTGAGTGCCCTGTCGAGATCGGCGAAGGTCGCCTCGACGTCACGCGCCAGGGTCTCGCCGCGTTCCGCGACGCCGAGTGCGGCGCCCATGGCCCGCAGCGAGGCGGCGGTGTTCTCGAACCGGCCGTCGAACAGCAGGTAGGGGATGCCGGTCTGCTGCTGCACCCGGTCGGCCAGCGAGATGTAGGTATCGCGCACCGAGCCGAAGTCGACGATCAGGTCGGGTTTGAGCTTGAGCACCAGCTCCAGGTTGGCGTCGCCGCCGCGCCCGGTCAGCCGGCCGGTCTCCGGCAGGTCTCGGTAGGGCTCGGCGACGTAGGCCCGCTCCTCCTTCCGCAGCGCCCGCGGCCAGCCGAGCAGCGCGTCGGGCTTCAGCACGTAGACCAGCACCGAGGCCGGCGGGCCGGCGGCGAACACGCGGGTGACCGTGTCCGGCACCTCGACCCGGCGGCCGGCGGAGTCGATGACGGTGCGGGCGGCGGCGGGAACCGCCATCAGCAGCAGCGCCAGGAACAGCAGGATCGGCCGAGCCATGGGTTCCGTCCGTCAGTCGTCCGTCACGAAGCCGTGGGCCTCGAGCACCGCCCGGCCGGCCGGCGCCAGTATAGCGAGCGCCAGCCGGCGGACCGAGGCCGGCGCCTCACGGCGTACGGCAAGCGCATAGGATGCAGCCACCGACAGGGCCGGCGGCGGATCGACGATCCGGAGCGTCGGGCTGTCGGCGACCGCCTGCAGGGCGTTGGTCCGATAGGTCAGGAACAGGTCGGCCTGCCCGCTGTCGACCAGCCAGCCGTAGATGTGGCGACCGGGCGGCGGCGACGGCGGCACTTCACCGCCGGTCAGCACCCGGGCCTTGGCCACCAGGGCGGAGCGGCTGCCCGGCCGTACCGACTCGGCGGCGGCGAACAGCTTCCAGGCATAGTCGCCGGACGGGTCGGCGCCCGGAGTGGATGTGCCGACGGTGACTGCGGGATCCAGCAGGAGGTCGAGCAGGTCGGCCGGTCCGGCGTCAAGGCCGGGGCGGACGAGGGCGCACAGCGCGTTGCCGGCGAACCGGACGACCGCGCCGGCCCAGCCGGCGCGGGCGAGCGCGATCGGGTGGCCGAGATCGGCGGACAGGAACAGGTCGCAATGCTCGCCGGCGACGATCCGGCGACGCAGCAGGCCGGACGGGCCGAAGGTGGTGTCGGCCGCAACGCCCCGGCGTTCCAGCAGCTCCATCACGGCACCCGCCAGGCTGCCGGCGGCCCACAGCGACGGGCGGTCGGGACCGGTCATCGCTGGACCGGCTTCGCCAGATCCATCGAGGTCGGCTCGCTGAAGCCGGGATGCGCCGTGCGGCCGGTCTCGACGAAGCCCAGCTTCCGGAACATCCGGATGTTGTCGGGCAGTGCCAGGCGTACGCCGATGGTGATCCGGGCGGCGCCGGCCTCGGCCGCGAACCGCTCGACCGCCGCGACCAGGGCGGCGCCGACGCCGCGCCCCTGGCACTCGGGCCGGACCGACAGCCGGCCGAGATACATGGCGTCGCCCCTGCGGTCGGCGCAGACCGCCCCGATCACCCTGCCGCCGGAATCCTCGGCCAGGAATACCGCCCCGCCCGCCAGCCGGCGCCCGATGCTGTCGACCGTCTCCTTCAGGGCGGCCGATGGCGGCACCAGGTTGCCCTCGTAGTGCCCGAACACGTCGTGGATGACCGCCAGCGCCTCCGGCAGCCGCTCCGGCCCGTCCAGCCGGACGACCCGGAACGACGGCTCGCTCACACCGCGCCCCGCAGCCGGTCGCCGACCTCGCCCATGCGCTCGGCCTCCAGGTTGGCGAAGGCGAGGCGCAGGTAGTCGTCCTGGCCGGGGCCGAACACGGTGCCGGGCAGCGCCAGCACCCCGTGCTCCTGGGCCAGCCGCTTCGCCACCGCCGCTGCTGTCTCGCCGACGAACGGGTGGCGCAGGTAGGCGAAGTAGGCGCCGGTCGACACCAGCTCGAAGCCGAGGTTGCCGCTCGCGAACACCTCCAGCAGGGCCTCGCGCCGGCCGGCCATCATGGCGCGCTTTTCGTCGGCCCAGGGCAGCAGGTGCTGCAGGGCGTACAGCGCGCCGTCCTGGGCGATCCGCGAGGTGCAGATCGACACGGTGTCCATCAGCTTGGCGACCTGCTCGACGAAGCGGTGCCCGGCGACGATCGAGCCGACCCGGTAGCCGGTCAGGCTGAACGCCTTGGAGAAGCTGTAGAGCTGGATCACCGTGTCGCCCCAGGCCGGGTCCCTGAACAGGTCGTGGCGCGGCTCGCCGGGATCCAGGAAGTCCTTGTAGGTCTCGTCCAGCACCAGGGCGATGCCGTACTCGGCGCACAGGTCGCGGAACTGCGCCAGCACTGCCGGCGGGATCACCGCGCCGGTCGGGTTGTTCGGGGTGACCAGCACCAGCGCCTTGGTGTTCGGCCCGATCAGCTTTGCGGCGTCGGCCGGGTCCGGCACCCCGCCGCGGTCCGGGCGGAACGGCAGGTGCACGGCGGTGACGCCGAGCGCGTCCAGCCACATCTGGTGATTGAAGTAATAGGGCAACGGCAGGATCACCTCGTCGCCGCGCCGGGCCAGTGCCATCACGGCCAGGCTGTAGGCCTGGTTGCAGCCGGCGGTGATCAGCACGTTCCCGGCGCCGATATGGCCGCCGTACACGCCGGCCATGTGCCCGGCCAGCGCCTCGCGCAGCGGCGCGATGCCGGTGATCGCGGTGTACTGGGCGGTCTCGAACAGCTTCACCCGCTCGGCCAGGTGCTCGCGCAGCTCCTCGGCCGGCGGATAGCTCGGCACCGCCTGGCACAGGTCGAGCAGCGGCCGGTGCTCGGGCCAGGTCCGCCCGGCGACCCAGCCCTTGGCCTCGGCGATCGGCGGCTCGACGACGGACACGACGTCGGGATTGGCGGCATAGCTCATGGCGGAGACCGGCTGGAGGAACGACCGGCGGAGAGTAAGGCGGGCGGGTGGCCGCGCGCCATACCCATTCTGTGATGTCACGGCGGTTGCGACAGGCCCTTCGCGGCTCGCTTCGCTCGCACCTCAGGGCGACAGGGTTTGTGTGTGGCTTGGCAATCCTCGGTCATCCTGAGGTGCACGCCGCAGAGCGGCGGGCCACGAAGGGCTACCGCACCCCCTCGGCCTCCAGCCAGCCGAGCAGCCGGTCGACGTCGCCCTCGTCGTTGAACAGGTGGACCGAGCAGCGCACCCGGCCCTGGCCGTCCCACAGGTGGATGCCGGCGGCGGCGGCGCGGGCGACGATGGCGGCGTTGTCGGGGTGCGCGAAGGCGACGTTGCCGGCGCGCTCGGCCGCCGGCTGCGGGGTCATCATCTCCAGCCCGCACGTCGCCAGGCCGTCGTACAGCCGGGTCGCCAGCCCTTCCACATGGACCGCGATCGCCGGGATGCCGTAGTCGGCCAGGTAGTCGAGCGAGGCCTTCAGCAGGTACACGTCCAGGTGGTTGGAGTTGCCGGCCTGGGCGCGGCGGGCGTCCGGGTGCGGCAGGTAGGCCGAGTGGTCCGCGGTGTCGGTGCCCGAGCACCAGCCGACCGCCAGCGGCTCGAAGGCCGGCCGGCGCGCCCGGTTCCAGGCCAGCACGCCCATCTGGGTGGCGCACAGGTACTTGTAGCAGCTCGACACCGTGACGTCGGCGAGGCGGCCGTCGACCGGCACGACGCCGAGGGCGTGGCTGGCGTCGACGATCAGCATGGTGCCCTGGGGCAGCCCGGCCGACAGCGCCGCGACGTCGACCCGCTGGCCGGTCAGCGAGGTGACCTGGCTGACGTACACCGCCCGGGTGCGGGCGTCGCAGGCGGCAGCCAAGTCCGCCGGCTCGATCCGCCAGTCGCGCCCCGGCACGATCCGCGGCTCGACGCCGGCCTGGCCGAGCCGCAGCATCGAGTGCCGGCCGGAGGCGTAGTCGAGCGCCGACACCACCACGTTGTCGCCGGCTCGCCAGTCGATCGCCGACAGCGCCCGGGCGATGCCCTCCGACGCGCTGCCGATCAGGGCGTGGTCGGCCGCCGGCAGCCCGGTCAGCGCCGCCAGCCGCTCCTTGGCCTGCATGCCGACCTGCCAGTGCCGCTGGTAGCCGGCGGTGCCGTCGGCCTTGTCGGCGGCATAGGCCTCGAAGGCGGCGCGGTGGGCCTTCAGCAGCGGCGGCTGGCCGCCGGTCGCGAGGTGGGTGCGGCCGTCTTCCAGGCCGATGAAGTCGGATTTCGGTGCGAGCATGGCAGAGCGCGGGGTCAGGGGACGGGAACCGCGATCTTGCCCGAGATTGCGGGGGAGGGGAGACCGATCTTTTGTACTTCTGCGGCGGCCGGTGGGTCCCGGATGCGTACCGCCTGCGGCGACCCGCTCCGGGATGAGGGCCAAACACCCCGCCTCATCCCGGCCGCAGCGGCGGAGCCGCGGAGAGCCGGGGCCCACGTCGCGACGGGCGTTCGTTGGTCCGCCCGCAACTCCGCGATTGTCAATTTCGTCCAGCGAAACGACACTTCACCCAAAGTCGACAGGACCCGAGGGAGGCAATCCATGGACGGAAGCGACGCGCAATCGGTGCTGCTGCGCCGGGAAGGGGCGGTGGCGGTCGTCACCCTGAACGAGCCGGCGTCGCTGAACGCGCTGTCGGCCGGCATCAAGGCCGGCATCGAGTCGATCGTGCCGGAGCTGGTCGCCGACCCGGCGGTCCGGGCGATCGTGCTGACCGGCAACGGAAGGGCGTTCTGCGCCGGCGGCGACATCCGGGCGTTCGACCAGCGCGACACCACGGCGATGCGGCTGCGCATGCAGCGCACCTACCGCTGGCTGATCCCGCTGATGACCGCCGACAAGCCGATCGTCACCGCGGTCAACGGCATCGCCGCCGGGGCCGGGTTCTCGCTGGCGCTGGTCGGCGACATCGTCTGCGCCTCGACCGAGGCGCGGTTCAAGCCGGGCTTCCCGGGCATCGGCGCGGTGCCGGATTTGTCGCTCGCCTACACCCTGCCGCGGGCGGTCGGGATGGTGCGGGCCAAGGACATCCTGCTGTTCAACCGCGAGGTCCAGGCCATGCAGGCCCACGACATCGGCATGGTCGCGCACCTGGCCGACCCGGAGTCGCTGATGGACACCGCGCTGTCGCTGGCGGCCAAGCTGGCCGAGGGGCCGAGCCTGGCGTTCGGCCTGACCAAGCAGCTGCTGCAGCGGGCCTACGAGCTGCCGCTGGAGGGCTTCCTGGAGCTCGAGGCGATGGCCCAGACCACGGCGTTCGGCACCGCCGACTTCGCCGAGGGCGTGCAGTCGTTCCGCGACAAGCGCAAGCCGGCCTTCAAGGGCGGCTGAGCGGCAGCTGGGTTCCGGCTCGGCCGCGCCGGGGGCGGCGCGCCCGTCCGGAATGACGTCAGGAAGGGGAGGCGCCGCCCGGTCCTTCCAATTATTGTCGTCATCCCGGACGGGTACGCCGCAGGTGGAACCGATCCGGGACCCACCAGCCGCCGCGAACATCCGATGCCACCTCCCACCATCGAGACCGTCATGACCGCCCCACTCATCCGCGCGCCCGGGACCGCCGGCGAGGAGCTCGTCGACTTCGGTGCCCGGATCGCGGCCAACGCCGCCGCCTTCCCGGACAAGCCCGCCGTCGTCGACGAGGACCGCACCCTGTCCTGGCGCGAGCTCGGCGGGCTGGCGGCGCGGATCGCCGGCCGGCTGGCGGCGGCCGGGGTCGGCCGCGGCGACAACGTGGCCAGCCTGGCGGAGAACTCGGCCGCTCACGTCGCCCTGTACGCCGCGGTGCTGAGCGCCGGCGCCTGCATGGTGCCGCTGCCGTTCAGCGCCACGCCCGACGCGCTGCGCCGGATGCGCGACGACAGCGGGGTGCGGCTGCTGTTCGCCTCGCCCGGAAGGCTGGAGACCGCAAACGGGCTCGGCGCCGAGCAGGTGATCGACCTGGCGGCGATCGAGGCCTGGGTCGGCGACGCCGCCCCGCTGGCCCCGGCGGCGGTGCGGCCCGAGGACCCGTTCAACATCATCTACTCCAGCGGCACGACCGGCACGCCCAAGGGCATCGTCCACCAGCACTTCTTCCGCTCGCGGCAGATCCGCCGGTTCGCCACCCTCGGGATCGGGCCGGACTCCACGATCCTGGTCTCGACCCCGCTGTACTCGAACACCACCCTGGTGGTGCTGTTGCCGACGCTGGCCTGGGGCGGCACCGCGGTGACCATGGCGCGCTTCGACACCAGGCGGTTCCTGGCGCTCAGCCAGCGGCACCGGGTGACCGAGGCGATGCTGGTGCCGGTGCAGTACATGCGGCTGATGGACGAGCCGGCGTTCGACGACTTCGACCTGTCGTCCTACCGCTGCAAGTTCTCGACCTCCGCACCGCTGCCGGGGCCGCTGATCGAGCGCGTGATGGCGCGCTGGCCGGGCAACCTGCTCGAGGTCTACGGCATGACCGAGGGCGGCATCTCGACCCTGCTCGACTGCGCCGCCCACCCGACCAAGTGGGACACCGCCGGCCTGCCCTCGGCCGGCGCCGACGTGCGGATCATCGACGAGCACGGCAACCAGCTTCCGCCGGGTGCGTTCGGCGAGATCGTCGGGCGCTCCGGCGCGATGATGCAGGGCTACTTCAACGCCCCCGACAAGACCGCCGAGATGGTGTGGCGCAGCCCCGAGGGCGATGACTTCATCCGTTCCGGCGACATGGGGCGGTTCGACGAGGACGGCTTCCTGCAGCTGCTCGACCGCAAGAAGGACATGATCATCTCCGGCGGCTTCAACATCTACGCTGCCGACCTGGAGGCTGTGCTGCGCCGCCACCCGGACGTCGCCGACGTGGCGGTGATCGCGATCCCGAGCCGGGAGTGGGGCGAGACCCCGCTCGGCCTCGTCGTGCCGAAGCCGGGGGCGGCGGCCGACGCCGAGGCGATCCGGGACTGGGCGAACGCCCAACTCGGCAAGACCCAGCGGCTGTCGGCCGTCGAGCTGCGCGACGACCTGCCGAGGAGCGAGATCGGGAAGGTGCTGAAGCGGGAGCTGAGGGCGGGGTATTGGGGGTAGGGGGCGACGCGTTCACTGTGGGTGGTGGAGGTTGCTGCCGAGAAACAGCCCATGTGAACTACGGTGGACTGTACAATATGATAGGCTAATCTACCACTCGCGCTGCGACTTTTAGATATTAACGATTTGTCGTGCATTTTGCCATTGACCACGACGAACCGAATTCCGATCTTTAACGCATGCTTCCTCTGGCAACCGAGTTTCCCGTTAAGACATCTAATAATCGGGCCGCGTTCGTCGCGGAGGTGATCGCTTGGTTGCGGGGGACATCCTACAGTACCGTATTGGACTCTAAGTCTGATAAGGATCTTGACGGGGCAAATGCCCATCTCAGTTCCGCAACTGGGGAAGAGTTGCGGCTGCGGGAACTCAGAGATGCGGACGATTGGTCGGCTATCGGCTTCCGCCATGACTTCCCAGATGACGAAGGCAGACTCTGGCGCACAGAAGGTGTTTTGAGGCGCGCAACTACAGGTCTCGGGCACGATATCGTCCGTCTGCGTACCCAGTGCCTCGCAAGAACGCCCGGAGCTCAGCTCAAAACGCCGCGCAAACCATTCCTCATCAAAGCGCTTCTCATGAATGGATGGGGGGGTACGGACGAGACGCTGGCCGTTTCGGATCAGCCGGTCCAGTTGGGCGACAACGATGAAGGGCTTGCCGCGGCAAAGGCTGTCACGTTTGGCGAAGCAACAACGTGGCTCCCCACGGTCTATGTTTCTGCTGCCGCTGATGCGGCGTGGCTACTGGATGAGCGTGAAATTGAGAAGTTGGCATACGATCTCGGAGGTCTTGCGCATGTCGTTGTAGAGCCGAGTCGGGCGTTTTCGTTTCGTCTCCGCGATGAGAGTGCTGGTCGCAATGCATACGGTGGCACAGTAGGCATTTCAGTTCCGGGTCAGGGGATCATTAGGCGCTACTTCCTTGGTTGGCAAATTCAAGACAGCAAGGAGTTGGCGTTAGCGGTTCGGGCGGCTGCGACCCGTTTGCGTAGCCAGATGCCAGCATTTGGCTGGGATTGGACGGAACTGCAAGAGCAGGCGCTTCGAGCGCAGCGTGAACGCGACCGGAACCGGCTGACTCCAGAAGAAATTGAACAACTCTATAAGGATGAAATCGAAAATTTACGAGACAAGATTCGACAGCAAGAACAGCAAATCGACAGCGGTGTGGTCGAGGGTGTCGGAACGGACGATGGTGAGTTTTCGACTGGCAATCTTATTCGGAGAATCGGGCCAGAAATCTATCCAGGCGAAGTGTCAGATAGACTGCGGTTTGCAGCAAGAATTGCATTGAAGGTAGCTGACCAGATTGGTCTTGAGGAGCGTTCTAAGGTCATATTGCAGCGTGTTGTTGATCGACTTCCCGTCTCGCCGGCATTGAGTGAATTGTCACAAGATCTTCGTCGGGCCACTAAGGATCCGAAACGAATAGCGCGTGAACTTATATCCCTTCTTGGGCGACACGGATATGTGGAGAAATCAGACAATAAACATATTAGGCTTGAGGCCGGTAAAGGATATGATGGCCTAGGGTCCATTACACTTCCAAAGACACCTGGCGAACACAGGGGACTGAACAACCTCCGAAGCCAAATAGAAAATACTCTTGGAATTACCAAGTTGACAGACTAGAGCATTTTCCGATCACTCACGGTCATAGCCGGCAGCAGCAAAGTAGTTGAGGCATTCGACCGGGGAGAAGGTGTCGATGGCGCGGCCGATGGTGTCCCATAGGCCGTCAACGGTCC
>Ga0070728_10001258_pt1 | contig 39661 bp, 23 predicted proteins | sample tdDd471_FD_66723 | JGI IMG/M metagenome (GOLD analysis project Ga0070728, IMG submission 66723) | Marine sediment microbial communities from the Atlantic coast under amendment with organic carbon and nitrate - tdDd47.1 | ecosystem: Environmental > Aquatic > Marine > Coastal > Sediment | place... | reverse complement strand
CGGTACCGGACATGTTGATGGTAAGCCCTGCAACCAAAAGCACGATAAGCACTGCCCCAATACCGACATACAGCATGGGTTTGGACTTGGATGCCTCGGTTACACCGGATTTCTCCAGCAGTTCCGTAGCTTCCAGGGCCTTGCCTTCCACCTGTTTGGCAGAATCCACAAAGCCTTCTTCTTCCTGTTTAACAACCTGAGCCTCAACAACATCTTCGTCGATGACATCTTCGGCCAGCCCGGCGATCTCGCTTAATGCGTCCTCTGCTTCAATGTTGGATGCAGTGTATTTGGTATCATCAGCATCCTGAACATGAAAGTCCTTAACCTTAACACCAGGCATGTCCTGCTGAAGCATTTTCAGGGAATCAAAGGCCTCGTCGGCATCTTCTTCGATAAAATCGTCGTCATCCCCGGCAGCCGCCTGCGTATCCGGTTGTTCATCCAACGCGGAAAGAACATCATCGTCGTCGTCATCGCCAAACAGTTCATCCGCAGAAATATCGGAAGGGAATGCTTCCCGTCCTTCCGGCTTCTTTGCAGCAGGCTCTTCTTTTTCCGCCCCTGCGATCATCCAGTCTTCATTCTCTTCGGCAGGAAGATCCTGGATATCAATGCCGTCATCAGCTTCATGGGGTTCACCGGCAATATCCATGGGCGACGCTTCGCCTTCACCCATGGCTGCCAGTTCCTGATCAATAAAATCTGCTATATCCTGTTTTGGGGTGGTCTCCTCACGGGGCACTTCTGAAGGAGGAACAACCTCGGTATCTTTTAATTCCTGAAGGGCTTTGGCCGCCTTTTTGGCCTTCCCACGCCGTTTCTTTTTCTTTTTCGTTTCTTTTTTCTTCTCAGCCGGTTTTACTTCTTCGGTTTCGACCGCTTCCATCTGAAATGCGGTCCCGGCGGGGGTATACATATTGGTGATATCAAAATCCCCAAGGCTTACATCGCTATCAACAATGTCAGCTTCAATGGGAATGTCGCTTTTTTCCAGAATATCATCAAGCGCCGGCAGATCCGGGGCTGTTTTGGGTTTATCTTTTTTCTTTTTGGCCTTCTGCTTTGCTTCTGCCTCGGCTTCAAGCCGTTCCGCTTCCGCTTCCGCTTCCCGGCGTGCTTCTTCCTCTGCCAGCCGTTTGGCTTCCGCCGCAGCCTCAAGTTTCTCGGCCTCTTCTTCGGCCTGACGCCGGGCTTCTGCTTCGTCAGCTTTGCGTTTAGCCTCTGCTTCGGCTTCCGCTGCTTTACGGGCAGCTTCTTCTTCCGCCAGACGTTTCGCCTCTGCTTCAGCTTCCGCTGCTTTGCGGGCTGCTTCTTCTTCCGCCTGACGTTTGGCTTCGGCTTCAGCTGCTTTACGGGCCGCTTCTTCTTCCGCCTGACGCTTGGCTTCTGCTTCGGCTTCCGCTGCTTTACGGGCAGCTTCTTCTTCCGCCTGACGCTTGGCTTCTGCTTCAGCTTCCGCCGCTTTACGGGCAGCTTCTTCTTCCGCCAGACGTTTGGCTTCCGCTTCAGCTTCTGCTGCTTTACGGGCCGCTTCTTCTTCCGCCTGATGTTTGGCTTCTGCTTTGGCTTCCGCCGCTTTACGAGCCGCTTCTTCTTCCGCCTGACGTTTCGCTTCTGCTTTGGCTTCCGCTGCTTTGCGGGCCGCTTCTTCTTCCGCCTGACGCTTGGCTTCCGCTTCAGCTTCCGCTGCTTTACGGGCCGCTTCTTCTTCCGCCAGACGTTTGGCTTCTGCTTCAGCTTCTGCTGCTTTACGGGCCGCTTCTTCTTCCGCCTGATGTTTGGCTTCTGCTTTGGCTTCCGCTGCTTTGCGGGCCGCTTCCTCTTCAGCCTGACGCTTGGCCTCGGCTTCTGCTTCAGCCTGCTTCGCCTTCAGCCGCTCTTCCCGGCGCTTGCGCCGTTCTGCTTCTTCTTTTTCGCGAAGCGCTTCTTCTTCCGCAAGAAGACGGCTTGCGATATCTTCCTGGCTTTCCTGATCGGTTTCATAACGGGAAGGTGTGCCCGCCTCGCCTTTGTGAAGTGAAAGGTATCCAAAAAGATGCTTATGTGACGAAAGATTGACCCAATCTTCCATGCCATCGGTCCAGATATAGGTCTCCGCCGTTATGGCATTATCATCAAATTGCTTCTGGATATGATCCAGCGGCAGGGGCCCTATAGCTTCTCCATTGGCATCGTAATACCATTCGTTGGATGAAGGAATGGGCAACTGGGGAGTAAATTTACTCGTGATATCGGGACGTGAGGTTGGGTCTGCATCAGGAGTCTGAATGTAAAATTTGTGTCCACAACGCTTGCAACGAATTTTTAAATAGTCGCGCTCCGCAAAATTTTGATCGCCAACAGAACAATGGGCTCGGCAATATTCACAGGGGAAAATCATCAGGTACTACTCCGAATTTACTGTGGGACACTTCATGTTGAAACTCTTTAACGCTATTCCCCAACCGACTCCGCCGCCTCTGCTTCCACTTCAGGCTCTTCCGCTTCAGCATTTTCCGTCACTTCCGCCATTTCGGATTCAGGCTCAATCTCTGCCTCATATTCCTGCACGGCTTCTTCTTCAATCTCTTCTTCCAGTTCCGGTTCCAGATCTTCGTCGCCGTCAACAACCTCGTCCGGCACGCATACCAGGGCGGCAGCATCACCGTCAAAGGGGAAGATTTCGCCGCAATGATACCCTTCAGGGCAGGTATCATCTGTAGTGGAACAGGCCACGGTACAGATTTTCTGCTCCTTGAGGCACAGACCATTGGTGCAGCTTCTGTTATCGTCAGTGGAATTGGGCTTGCAGGTTTCCCCAAACAGCTTGGTTCCGCGCTGTGTGACACAGTGCGCTTCATAGATATCTGTTTCTGTATTCAGCATCAATCCGCCGCAGAATTCCCCTTCGCCACAATCCGCATCCGCAGCGCAGGCAGTCCAGGAACCCTCGATCTCAAGACATACATCCACGCCCGGATTCGACCCCGGGGCCACGGAGAATTTCCGTTGGGTACACAGCATGGTATCCGGGCAGGTGCCATCGCTGAGGCCAAGACCCCAGCTGTCAAGCTCGCGGCAGGGACGGCTGCACACACCATCCAGGCACAATTGGGAAGCGCAAACAGTGTCATTGTCGCAGGATTCGCCAAGGGCCGCACCGCCGGCGGTCTCGGAAGAACAATAGCGGTGGAACGGACCGATTTCTTCGGGGAAAATACCAAGCCCCATGCCGATGCACTTCTGGTCCCCTTCACACATGGAATCCCGGTAGCAGGGAACATGGCTGTCATCCAGGGCCATGCCCAGGTTGGCGGGCATGCACATGGCATGAAGTACATCCGGCAGATCACTGCCATAATTGAACAAATAGTAATCCCGGCACTGGTATCCGTCCGGACAATCCGCATCCTGACTGCAAATGGCGGTACAGGTTTGGGAGCCATCCAGGTAATTCAGCAAACACCAGCCGGTTTCGCACTGATTATCGGAATTGTTGCAGGCTTCGCCAAATGCTGCGGCACAGGGTTCCGGGGTACGACACAAGGGCATAACGCCATCCAGATCATCCACCGGCCAGATCCCGCCGCAGATTTCATCGTTTTCCCGGCACTGGGCATCGGAGGTGCAATCAACCGCAGAACCCCGGGCGCAATAGTAATCATTCACAATATATCCATACCCGGCGATTTTGTAGGCAAGACGATGACAGCCAAATCCATCGCCGCAATCGTTGTACACATGGTCATCGGTATCCGGGATGCAGGTACGGGTGCATTCACCGAACATGCAGGTGTATCCCGGTGCGCAATCTTCGGCATTGACACAGGATTTGCCGCAATTACGGCATTTGTTGCTTCCGTTTACCGGTTCGCAGGGATCGGCTTCTTCGACATCACCATCCACCTGAACCTCTTCCTCCTCAACGACATCGGTCTCTTCTTCCTGCTCTTCCACGGCTTCAGGCTCTGCATCTTCATCAACAATATCGCCATCTTCAGACGAATCCGCTTCAACCACATCGGTGTCGCCATCGGCAGGAACATCGTCACTGCCATCGCTGCAACCAATAAACGCCGCCAGAAAAAGTGCAGTCATTAAAACAACAAATGTCGAAAGGATACGTGTGCGCATCATGCCAGTGGACTCCATTCCTGCAAGATCCATCCATACTGCCGTTCGCAGGTGCAGAACACCCTGCACCTTATTCTATATGGTTGTAGTTTATGCGCATGATCAAGTCAATATATAGTGTATGTTTGTCGGGAGTTTTCAGAGGCCCCACAGCGAAAAAAAACGATTCGCACACAAAACCGCGCCCACACCCCAAAAGGTACTTATATGCCGTTGCATAATAAATTTTCCACCGGACTTGTATATGGCCGCATGGAAACGTATAATTCCTTCTGAATGAACTTTACCAGGCGGCTCGCTTCGTGATATATTATGCAAAATGTCTCCCTTACGCCTGTTTGCATAATGAAGATGAACAAAGAAACAAAAGGATCTGACGCGATGGAAATCCTCCGCACGATCATTGTAACATTCATTTTCAGCATTTTGCTGATCTCCTGCAATCCCTTCACAAGCTCATCGCCGGATACCACCGATGGTGACGCAGATGTTGACATGCTGGACCCGGATCAGGATACGGACATAACCCCCGAAGGGGAAGAAGAAGACACCGCAGACATTGACACCATCCCTGATGGTGATGACGACACTGACGGAGATCTGGAAGAATCCACCGATGCGGAAGACGAACTGGAAGAAACCGATATAGAGTTTCCGCCAACCCATCTGCTGGACTGGGACGGAAGAATGGTCATGGACTGTTCATCGAATTTCATGCTGTATGTCTATCGTCTCAAAAGCGCCACCGCCGGATTGACTTCGGCCATGGCCGCTTACAACGGACGCATAGGCGACGATTACCTGCAATCCGATGAACCGGATGCCCCGACCATGGAATATCAGCATCAGATATGGTCTGCGCAAATTGAACGCGAAAATGATTATAGCGATGCGGTTATCACCCCCTTCTCCACTGACTCGGCGGGGCAAGGCATTGACGCCCAACGGGAGGTAATATTCCGCCGGGACCGCCGTACCCGGGGAGGTGGAACAGCCATCCACAAGCTTACCGGCATTCGCCTGCCCTATCTGAGCAATGAAGAAGTGCTTGCCTTTGCTCCATCGCCTCCCATGCCCGAATGGGATACATCCGATGGCGGCATTTTCATCATCAGCAGAGAAGACAATGAGTACACCCGGCTCAATATCCGGCGCTGCGACATCAGCATTACCGCAAGTGGCTCTGTGACCACGACCAACCCCACCTGCGAAGACCCTGAAACCGTGGGCCTGATCAATCTGGATATGGAAAAAGACTATGTGCCGGGCATGCTGCGGCCGGTTGGATACCGCAACTTTCTCCTTCTTAACGTTATCAATACGGTGATTATCCTTGACTATGAAGGAAATCAGGCAAGCAGGCTGGTGGCGGCTCCGGAACCGGATATGGGCTCCCCGGATCTTTGGGTGGAATCCATGGCCGTTTCCCGCTGGGATGAAGGCGAAACTGTGGATGAAGGTGAGTTTTTGGGCCTCAGCATGATTATCCCGGAAGGCATTGATAAAGGCCGCTATATCTGCGTCTATGATCTCACCGCCACGGAATACAGCATCAGTGCATCCCGCAGATCCTGCGTAAAGCAGCCCTATACCGAGGCTCCGTGGTTTTTGAAGTGGCACTGGACAAGCTTTGACAAAGCCTACATGATAGCGTCCTCCGCTGATATTGAGGACAAAAACATGATAATTACCCGCATTGGCAACGATGCCACATCGGATTCCTATCGAAAGGTGGAACGGTTCAGCTTTGGCAAACCCTGCACCGATGCCAATGACAACATCGTGCTGTCCCAGCCCCGAACCGATGACCAGCTGATATCCGGCACCACCAGCTCTGAATCACTCACCGGGCTTCACAGTTCGGGAGATTCAATAATCAGATTCTACCCCTAAGGCCCCTGGCCCGGTCTTCCACCGGGCAGCCTTGGGATACTGACGCAGCAAAAAGGGGGTGCCTGCAAGATAAAAACGGCATGCTTTTGGTTCCGTGAAATCCACCTCGCGGCCCGTGAATAGCACTCCCCTGCCCCACAGGATTCCCGAGCGCATTTTGTCTTACCTTATGGCATTTTAATGCAGAACCCACCACCTTCGGCGCATCGTCATGGGACGCACCACACTCCCCTTATTTGCGTTGCTGTTTTTTCTTTGGAAAGGCGCACCGGAAGCCCAAATCCGGGCTTGTGGTAATGGGCTTGCGCTTGTCACGGCTGTAGGCTTTGAGCAGGCGATTGGCTTTGGGCGTTTTATACCCGCCACCTCTGATAACCCGCAAGGTACCCCCGGAAGGCCCCGCAGGATCAGTAACAGACTTGGTTAAATAGGCTTTCGGGGAATACCAGTCCCGTATCCACTCGCTGACATTGCCCACCATATCAGCCATTCCCCGTTTTGCATTACCCTTCTTTTTCAAACCCACCGCCCAAGGCGTATTCAGGCTGCAACCGGGTTTCTTGCCATCGAAAATCACTGTCCGCGTGCAGTCCGGAGCAGCATTCCCCCAAGGATAACCATATGTTTTTGATGTCCTTGCGGCGTATTCCCACTGTGCTTCGGTTGGCAGATCACCCTGTTTCCACAGGCAATACTGCCGGGCCTGATTCCAGGAAACACAGTTGACCGGTTTGAGGGTATTCTTTTCCGAAGCAATGTTAAAGCACCCCGCCGCCTTGGCGGGAGGAGTGCAGCGACCGGCTTTTACGCATTCCCCATATTGTCCCACGGTGGTCTCGTAGCGCGACAATGCAAAAGAGGACAGGGTAACGGAATGGGCTTTTTCATCGGCATATCCGCCTTTGTTGCCCATCACAAATGTTCCGCCGGGGATAAGTATCGGAGGGGCTTTCATAACCGCCTGAATACGTCCCCGCCCCGGAGCCTCCTGCGAAACCCCGGCCGCACCCTGCTTTGGAATAACGTCACTGGTCCCTTTTGGCAACAGCGCCCACACCGCAATGGCCAAAGCAGCGGCAAACACGCCCACCAGGATGCCAGCCATATAATTCCGCCTGCGCAGGTACATGGACTCGGTGATGTATGTGGTGTCACGCTCCAGATAGTCAATCTCGGTATCTGCCAGGTTTCTTCCGGTAACATCGGTTGTCTTGGAGCGTCCCGCCACCTGTGAAACAATTGACATAGGCTGGGTTTCGGCTGCGGCTACCGCCTCAGCCCGGGCGCCGGCTTCATAAATGGTAAGCTGATTCAACACCGCGCGGGCGCTTTGAAACCGCTCCTCGGGATTGCGGGCGAGCATTTTACGAAGAATTTCGTCAAATCCCGGCGGCAGATTTACCAGTGGGGGCACATCCTCTTCCACCTTGCGCTTCACCACATCGCCATCGTTATAAAACGGTGGCAACCCGGCGAGCATTTCATAGACCACGCAGCCGGTGGAATAGATATCCGTTGCCGGACCAATCTCGCTGCCAGCAACAAATTGCTCCGGAGCCATATACAGCATGGTTCCCGCCATATGCGAGCCACGTCGTTTTGAAGAAGTAGGCAGACGGCTGTCCATGGACTCGGAGTAAATCCGGGCAATGCCAAAGTCGGCAACCTTAAGGGTGCCGTCCTTTTTAAGCATCAGATTTTCCGGTTTGATATCCAGATGCACCACGCCTTCGGCATGAGCAGCGGCCAGACCGTTAAGCAACGCTCGAAGAAGGGGCAGGATTTCCGCCACCGACATGGTGCGGCGTTTACGAAGAACTTCGTAGAGATCTTCCCCGTCAATAAATTCCATGACAAGGAAAATTTCATCGTCTGCTATTTCAAGATTGTAGAGGCGGACAATATTGGGGTGGGTCAGTTCAAGGCAGAGCTTGGCCTCCCGACGGAGCATTTCAAAAGCTTTTTTATTGCGGCTGAGGTTTTTGAGCAGAACTTTAACCGCAACAATTTTCTGGAGTTGGTGATCGAAGGAACGATACACCGCACCCATACCCCCGGATGCAATCTCCTGCATCAGTTCATACCGCGACCCTAGAACACGATTGGCCGCATTGCCAGGTTGCGAACTCATCACCATCCAAACACTTTTAACGTACTACATAAAAACAAATAAGGGCTTCTTCTGCTCTTTGGAAATACTATCATATCCCCTGAAATTGTACAAGGTTTTATGAAAAGACCCCGCCCCGGATTGCACACCGGGACAGGGTCTTTGATATATCAGAGTTTGGGCAAATAGGTGTCCAGTTCATAGCGGCTGACATGGGTGTGATATTTTTGCCACTCAACCCGCTTATTGGCAATAAAGGTCTCGAAAATATGATCGCCCAGGGTTTCCCGCATGAGTTTTGAATGAGACAACACGTTGGTGGCTTCGTTCAGATCACCCGGCAGGGTGCGAATGCCACGACGGCGGCGCTGTGCCGGGGACATCTTGAAGATATCATCCTCCACCGGAGCCATGAGCTCGTAGCCTTCTTCAACACCTTTCAGGCCTGCGGCCAGCAATACCGCAAAGGTCAGATACGGGTTGCAGGCCGGGTCCGGCGCCCGGAATTCTATGCGGGTTGCCACTTCATGACCAGGCTTGTACATGGGCACCCGGATAAGGGTGGACCGATTGCGCTGCCCCCAGGAAATATACACCGGAGCCTCGTAGCCCGGCACCAGACGCTTGTAGGAGTTCACCCACTGGTTGGTAACCGCAATGATTTCGGAAGAGTGCTTAAGAATACCCGCCACATAGGACTTTGCCACCGATGACAGATGATACTCGTCATTTTTATCGTAAAACGCGTTGCGATTTCCCTTGAACAACGACTGATGCACATGCATACCGTTGCCGTTTTCACCAAAAATGGGCTTGGGCATAAAGGTGGCGTGATACCCATACCGACGGGCGACTTCACGCACCACCAGACGATACAGCATAGTGATATCCCCCATGCTCATACCTTCCTGATAGCGCAGATCAATTTCATGCTGGGACGGTGCTACTTCGTGATGGCTGTACTCAACCTTGATACCAAGCTCTTCAAGTTCCATGACCGTGCGGCGGCGCATTTCCGTGCCGATATCATGATGGTTGAAATCAAAGTATCCTTCACTATCCAGGGCAACAGGCTCTGCGGGATCCTTGAAATAGAAATACTCCAGTTCAGGACCGACATAATAGGTGTATCCCATGTCGGCAACTTTTTTAATCATGCGCTTGAGCACATAACGGGGATCGCCTTCGTAGGGTTTGCCATCAGGGGTGAAAATATCGCAGATCATGCTGGCTGCCCGCTCGTCGGCGGTCTTCCAGGGCAGGATACGAAACGTTGAGGGGTCCGGCATGGCGATAAGGTCGGATTCCTCAATACGGACAAATCCTTCAATGGAAGAACCATCAAAGCCCATGCCCTCTTTCAATGCCCCTTCCAGCTCCCGGGGGGTAACCGCAAAGCCCTTCAGGCTTCCTAAAATATCTGTGAACCACAACCGTATAACGGTAATCTTTTCCCGCTCAATTGCTTCCAGAACTTTTGCAGCATCCATCGTTTTCATCTGCCCTCTCCTTTTGGTTTAACTTCACTCATTAGTGCCTCACAAGGCATCTTTTATCATTTTCAACTCAAATTGCAAGCACTTTTTGCGCTTTAACTCATTCATTGTGCCGTTTAAAAGCACTTAATCATAAGTTGCCCCATTTTGAAAAAGGATTCACTATTGACAATTGGCAGCGGAGCAGGCATACTGTTGCTAATAAATAATAATGCAGTTTCAGGTATGAATCGGAGGGCTTTGATGGCGATATTTTCCCGCATAACTTCCCTGTTCAGTCTCACGGTAATCACTGTTTTCTGTGCAGCCATTATGGCATGCGCCGGAGGCAACAGCTCCATTGTCATTGATGGGGATACAGAGCCGGTCATTGACGGAGATATGGAAGAAGACGCCGAGGCCGCCGGGGAATCCCCCGAAGAGCTGGAACAATCCGCAGAACAGGAAGCAGATACGGAACCTGATCTCCCCGCTGAACTGGAACCGGAAAACGAAGCTGAGGAGGACATGGAATCCGAAGCAGATGCAGAAGCAGACGATGAACCCGAAATTGAGCCGGAGGAAGAACAGGAAACGGAACAGGAGTGCATAACCAATGACCCCTTTGACTACTCCTGCGATGTTACAGACCCCTCCACCTGCCCCGGCGGCATGTGCATTGCCGGTGCATGTGTTGGCCCGGTGCTTAACCCCGATAGGTGGGTCGATTGCGGAAACAATATTTGCGATCCCTGCGAAACAGCGGAACAGTGCCCTGCCGACTGCGGAGAACCTCCGGTAATGACCGGAGAAAAAGACTTTGAAAACAACACCACCATTACCGTCTGGGTCCACGGCTTCTATAATAAAAGCGCCAGCGAAATTGAATCCATGGTCTATGGTGATACCCGAAGCTGCTCTGGTGTTCTTGGAGAATTCTCCACCTATGGCATGAATCTTCCCTGCGGCAATACCCCCCAGGGAGAAAGCCAGCCAAATCATCTGGCGAAAATCGAGTATTACGGAGGCGTACCCGCCCCATGGTTTACAGATGATGATATTCAGGAAATCGAGCAATACTCATGGGAGGGAATCGAATCCCTTGACCGGTACTCACTGATCCTTGCAAAATTCATCCGGCACAAACTGGATGTATCCGGGGCAACTCATGTGAACCTTACCTGCCATTCCATGGGCTGTCTGGTGACCCGCAATATGATTGAACACGACCTGGAAGGCCTGGCTTCTGAAAACCGCTTCGTTCGCTGGACCACCAGCGCCGGTGTCATTGCAGGAGCCCGCCTTGCCCGGCTCTATGATAATCCAACGGTGCGGGATACCGCTGAATTGTTTGGGCTTGCCCTTGCGGACTTTGTCATTATGAACCCGGATTATGTCATGGATCATGTTGCCACCTGGGACCACAACCTGTATCAGGGCAACAATCCCCTGTTTGGCAATATGATTATGCATCACACCGCTTCATGTGACACCCATATTGCGGAAGCCCTGAACATTGAACTGCTGGAAATCAGCAACCCCACCAAAGAGCCTAACGACGGCATCATGTACAGCTTTGACACCTTCTTTCATTATCAGAAACCCGGTGTCGCCTTTGTGGCACCCAATGAGCAGGAAGTGCAGCCTACCCATACCTATCTGTATGTGGATCACATGACCAACCCGGAAACCGACGGCGTGGCCCTGCTGATGACCGCCAATACCTTCCACCGTCGCAAAGTCCGTATTCGCCTGCATGAAATACGCCTGTGGGATGACCGTGAAAGCCACGCAGCCTTTGACGGGGAACACGGCACTGCCCCGGCGGAGGTTGTTGTCACCAGCAAGGTTCGGTTTAACCCATACGTTCTTGAGACCTTTGGCAGGGATGTTCTGGTGCATGACGACCAGATTGACTACCGGACACCGCACCTGCTTGTACAGGATATGTCGCAGGTACTGCAACCTGCCCTGCCGATCTTCGAAGGCCCGGTTCTGGACGAGATGACCGAATTGCATGTTGATATGAAGGTTCTTGAGGCGGATCAGTATGATCGCTTTGGTTTGGCCGAATGGCTGATAAATCCGAATCTGGAACTCATCAGCTACAATGGTCAGATTGAGCTTTCAAACCAAACCATTGAACTAAGCAGCGAATTTGTCACGATATTGATTAGTGTGGAGGTCATCGACATGTACTAACATCAGGTGGTGTCAATCTTACGATTTTTTTGAGGCGATATACTCTTTAATAAGGGCCTGCACCCTGGCTTTGCGCTCTTTTTTATAGGCATACATTTTCTCGTCGGCCTCCTGAAATGCAGATTCCAGTCCAGCCTCCGGGTTCATCTGCAAAGAACAACCAATGGAAATATGGAGAGGCAAAGCATTTTCTTTCTGCGTATAGACGGCGATGGCCTGTACAAGACGCTGTTCAACCATACAAACCGCAGGAGTCGCTATTTTTGTTAGCAACACCGCAAATTCGTCACCACCGATACGGGCAATGATATCCCGTTCTCTGAAACAATTTTTTAAAACGTCAGCCGTGGCCTTCAGCAATTCATCGCCAACATCATGACCAAGATTATCATTGATTAGTTTCAGGCCATCCACATCACACACCACCACGCCAAATGGCTCATCAAGTTCCTGACCCTTCATGTCAAAATAAGCCCGGTTGTACAGTTCGGTTAACGCATCATGATAGCTGGTATACTGCAGTTCCTGAACCGTTTTATAGCGCTCGGTAATGTCCCTTATGATACCGATAGCATGCCATTGGTTGTCCCGCTGCACCGATGAGACGGAAAGCTCCACCGGAAATGTATGACCATTTTTATGGAGGGCAAACTGTTCAACCGTATTGTTCAGCACCGGTCCGTTACCGGTTTTGCTGAATACTGCGTACTTTTCTGCATGGGTGCCCCGCACATCCTCCGGCACAATCAACTCATCCACGCTTCGCCCCAGCGCCTCATCACTGCTATACCCAAATATTTTCCTGGCCCCCTCGTTCCAGAAGTTTATCCGGCCTTCTTCATTGAGCATGACAATGCCGTCCTGGGCACCTTCACCGATAATCCGGAACATTTCTTCCCGCTCCCGAAGTTCCTGCTCCATGCGTTTACGGTCGGTGATATCAGTAAAAATACCCAATATACCGATAATGTTTCCCTGTGAATCCCGCAAAGGAACTTTGCTCGTTAGTACCGTGGAGGTATTACCATTTGGCAATACAGTTGTTTCTTCGTGATTGATAAGCGGCTGCCCGGATGCAATGATATTCTTGTCGAGATCGGCAAAATACTCTGCAATTTCTTTTGGAAGCACATCGTAATCCGTTTTACCAAGGAGTTCTTTATGGCTTCTCAGGCCCAGCCTTTGGGCATACACATCGTTAGCCCCCTTATAAACTCCCTGCAGGTTTTTCCAGAAAATGAAATGGGGTACCGTGATGAGTACATTGGTAAGCAGTTCCGTTTGCCTGCCAAGGTTTTCGGTCAGCAGTTTTTCTTCAGTAATATCTATGGCGACGCCTTCAATATATCCCATATCCTTCAGCACCCGGCCGGAATATCTGTGCCACCGAACCAGCCCGTCTTTGGTTACGACTTCTACTTCCGCGGCGTTGAATCTGCCTGCGTCATCAATACCCGAGGCAATTCTCTTACTCCTGTCATCTCCACGTCTCCAGATTGATTGCTCAGAGGATATGGAATTGACCATCTCCGAAGGAGTGTCGTATCCCAGCATATTAGCCATACGCTGGTTAGCCTCCAGTACCAGACCATCTCCGATACTTGTGCGAAAAATACCTACATCGGCATTGTTGAATATATTGCGGTAAAACGCTTCTTTGCGCCTGAGTGCTTCTTCCAGCTGCTTGCGTTCGGTGAGGTCCGACATACTTCCGGTGATGCGCACAACCTTGCCTGCTTCATCCTTAACAGACGCACCTTTGGTTAACACCCAAATGTATTCGCCGGAGGTATTGATCATACGGTATTCCAAGGCCAGACTGTCCTTTTTCCCATGGACAACATCCATAAATTCCGCATACACAACAGGGGCATCATCAGGGTGTATCCGATCTCTCCACTCAAGTATATCACCAGGAACTTCTGAATCGGAATACCCTAATATCTCCTTCCACTGCGGGCTTACATACACAGTATCCGACGACAATTTCCAGTCCCAAATACCATCATGGGAACCTTTAACCGCTAAAGCAAAGCGTTCTTCACTCTCCTTGATATTTTGCATCGCCTGATAGCGGCCGGTTACATCCCGGCATGAAACCACCATTTCGGTATCAGACAATCTGAAAAGATACAGATCTCGCCAGCCGGAGATGCTTTCATTCTCGCAAAAATACCAGGGGAGCATTTCAGACTCACCGGATTCCATGACCTTTGAAAAAACGCTGTGAAACTGTTCTGTATCAAGATATGAAAACGTTTCATACAAATCAGCATGTACCACATCAGCACGTTTAAGCTGGTCCAACCGCAGTAAGCTGCCATTGATGGCAGCGACTTTCAGGACAGCGGCTTCGCTTTCGCGGGAGATAATCAATACGCCGTTTTGCAAATTGTCAAACAACTGCTCGAATCGCCCACGCTCGGCTTCAAGCTTGTTTTTTACGGCGAGCTCTTCAGTGATGTCGTAAAAGATTCCGATGATCCCGGCAATATCCCCGCGCACATCATGGAAAACCGTTTTATGAAAAAGAACATCATGGATTTCGGTTTTCTTATGGGGAAGCTGAGACTGAAAAACACTCGTTCCTCCATGGGCAAACAAGTGACGGTCATTTGATTTGTAGGATTTTGCCAGATGCTCCGGCGCAATATCAAAGGCTGTTTTGCCGATGATTTCCTCTTTGGACATGCCCATAAACTCTGTAAAACTTTCATTGCAGGTAATATATCGCTCATCACGCCCCTTCACATATATCGGGCTGGGCAAAGCGTCCAACAACTCAGAATGAAAACCTGTCAGGCTTTGATATACCGATACGGAATCCGGCTGCGCACCGGCAGACTGCCGCAACTCAAGCAGCTCTGCTATCAGTTCTTCGCGGCTCATGTTTTTCGGGTCACGGGTGAAGGCCATGATATGTTCCTTAATCTGCGCAACTTCATTGTGGTGATACGTCCAGTATCAAGTATAATGATTTTTTGACGAAAATGAAATTATCTCCGGGATACATGGCTAAATTATTTTTCCGCGTTTTTTATCAGCACCAGACCTGATAAGACGAAACTCCGGTAATCGCTCGGGCTCCTTACACAGCCGCAACAGGAGCGACGGATATCCGTCGCTCCTTTTTTTTATTCAGTTCCCAATACTGACCATTATTGCAATCGGTGAATGTTGTGCTATGCTTCTTTGCATGAAGTGCATCGGAGGAAGCATGCAAAAAGCATTATCAATATTGTTCACAGTGGCAGTAGTCGTTTTTATGACCGGCAACCTCTTTGCCTCGGAAACGCCGCAGCCCCCTGACCCGCAGCCCAACATGCTGCTGGTGCATTTTCAGTGGAACCCCACAGACAACAGCTATACGCTTCAGCGGGTCGAAACAGCCGATGCGCAGCCTCCCCGGGTGCGTCTGCCCAAAAGCTATACCCCACGACACCACTGGGTGGTAAGAATCACCGATGCCAAAGGCAATGTAACATTTGAAGAAATCCTCAAGGCCCAGCCCTTTGTCCGGGTTCCACCGGCCAATCCCGATACCCAAGGCACCGTGGCTCCGTCAACGGTTCCCGCCCATACCTCAACCCTGATCATCCGGCTGCCGGGAAACCTTTCCGCCGATGCAACCCTCAAGCTGTATCAACGCAAGCCGGATACGCCAAAAGCTATCAGTAACCGGGATTTTGAAAAAGCCTATCAGCCGGTGTTTGATGACAGCATTAAAAACCTGAAACAATTAATTAAGAAATAATACCCTCAGCTAAACCAGATACCGGGGCAGTACTGATTCCGGGATAATGCCGTGATTACAGACAAATCGAAGAATATCCCGCAGTAAAAAAGACTTGACACCGTGGCTTTACATATTAATGTGAAAAACCGATTCCGGCATAGTGCCGATTTTTTTTCGGATTGTGGAATAGTATGTGTTCATTGTTTGTTGCATTGAACGATACGGTTGTGTTTACAGTACATTCTTTAACAGGATATGCAAAAGACTGACACCTGACACAAGACAAGTGGAGACGTCATGCTGCGAGTAGAAAATCTTGCCAAACATTTTGATGCAGTCAAGGCGGTCAACCACATCAGTTTTGAGGTCCACCAGGGTGAAATCCTTGGCTTTTTGGGCCCCAACGGTGCTGGTAAGACCACCACGATGAAGGTTATCACCGGATACCTGGCCCCCACTGAGGGCAGGATCTTCATCGACGACAAGGACATTGCGGAATTCCCGCTGGACGCCAAGACCAAAATCGGGTATGTGCCCGAAAGCTTCCCTCTGTATGACGATATGATCGTCTACGACTACCTGCGTTACGTCGCAAAAATCCGCAATATCCCTGCGGACAAAATTGACGCGCGCATTCTGGAAGTCGGAGGGCTGGCAAACCTGCAGTCTGTCATCGGCCGCAGCATCAGCGAGCTTTCCAAAGGTTACCGCCAGCGGGTCGGCCTTGCACAGGCCCTGATCCACGAGCCGGAAATCCTGATTCTTGATGAGCCCACCGACGGTCTCGATCCCAACCAGAAGGTTGAAATCCGCAACCTGATTCGGGAAATCGGAAAAACCCGCACCATTCTGCTGTCCACCCATAACCTTCCGGAAGTGCAGCAGATGTGCGACCGCGTGGTCATCATTCATGATGGTCAGATTGTGGCCAAAGGCACGCCGGAAGAACTCGGCCAGCGCAGCACCGGCAACAACGTGCTTACCATTGAACTGGACAAGCATTATGTGGATGCCGCCGACCGCCTGAAATTTGTGGATGGCGTCATGAGCGTAAAACCCATGGGACATGGCGGCGAAGACGCCGATCCTCCCACCGGTTTTACCATTGAATACCGCAAGGACGCAGAAATACGCCCCGCCGTCTTTAAGCTGGCGGTGGACCAAAGCTGGACGCTCATGGAGATGCATCGCGAGGAAGCAAGCCTCGAAGACATCTTCCAGCGCCTTACCACAAACTAACCGGCCCGTGTTGGTATAGGAGGAAAACATGCGTAATGTTTGGACTATTGCACGGCGCGACTTCATCGCCTTTTTTCATTCGGCGATGGCGTATATTGTTGTGTCGGTATTTTTACTGTTAACCAACTTCTTTTTCTTTTACTCATTCTTCGTGCAGAACATGGCGGATGTGAGAAACCTTTTCAATCTCATCTCCATCATGAGCGCCTTTTTTGCCCCGGCCATTACCATGCGCCTGATTGCCGAAGAACGCCGCAGCCGCTCCATTGAACTGCTGCTGAGCTTTCCGGTAACCAAGCTGCAGGTTGTGCTGGGCAAGTATCTGGCCGCTATCCTGCTGTTCAGCGTTATGCTGGGTCTGACCCTCATCGGTCCCATCACCATCAGCGCCGTGGCGGATCTGGACTGGGGCGCCATCTTTGGTTCCTACCTGGGATCACTGCTGTTGGGCAGCGTGTATCTGGGCATTGGCCTGGTATTCTCCACTGTCAGCCGTAATCAGCTTGTGGCGGTCATCCTGGGTATCGCCGCCTGTCTGGCGATTTCACTGGGCGTGGAATTTGCCCGGGTGCTCATGGAAGGCGCCATGGCATCCTTCTTCGATTATCTGGGAGTGATGTCCCACTTCCGCAGCATGAGCCGCGGCGTTATCGACAGCCGTGATGTTATCTACTACCTGAGCATGTCCTCGTTCCTGGTAGCACTGTCGGTCTACCTGCTGGACCGGGAATCGGCATAAGGAGGTTCACCATGCGTGTATATACCAAAAAAAGCCTGAGCCTGCTTACCTTCATTCTTATCTTTGCAGGCATTTTGATTCTGGTGAACATCCTCTCCCAGGGTATCTGGGGCCGCCTTGACTTCACCCAGGACGAAGTCTACAGCCTGACCGACGCCACCAGGGATGTTCTGGCGGAAATGGACGATGAAGTGGAAATCCGGGCGTATTTCTCCCGGGATCTTCCGGCCCACCTGGGCTCCACCGTTACCTATGTGAAAGATCAGCTTGAAGACTATCAGGCCTATTCCCACGGTAACATCAAATTCTCCATTCTGGACCCGGCGGCGGAAAAAGCCGTTGAAGAAGAAGCCACCGGCATGGGATGCCCTCCCCTTACCCTGCAACAGATGAGCAGTGACCAGTACGCCACCAAAAAGGTGTTCATGTGCATTGCCTTTATGTTCGAGGATAAAAAAGAGCTGATCCCCGCTGTTCGTGGCACCACGGGCCTTGAATACGAGATTACCTCAATCATCAAAAAGCTCACCACCCGTGAACTGAAACAGATCGGTGTATTGCAGGGCCACGGCGAACCCGGGCTTATGCAAAACCCTTATGGGCAGAAGCCTCAGGGCCCCATGCTCAACAATCTTCGTCAGCAGCTTTCCCGCAGCTACAAGGTAGAGGGCATCGACACCACGGCTGAAGATGCATGGGACAAACTCAAGGACATGAGCTCCCTGCTGGTTATCTCGCCGCAGGAACCCCTTAAGGAACGTGACCTGTACCTGATTGACCAGTTCATCATGTCCGGCAAAACCGTGGCCTTTATGATCGACAAAATCTCCACCAACCTGCAGCAGTTCCAGGCACAGGAACGCAAGGTTGGCATCGAACCCCTGCTGGGGCACTATGGTGCTACCCTTAATTCGGATCTGGTGCTGGATAAATTCAATCAGCCCATTTCCGTTCAGCAGCAGGCAGGCAACATCCGCTACAACACCCGGATGCCCTACCCCTACTTCCCCATGCTGGGCAACTTCAGGGACAACAACGGCCTGAACATGGAGTCCAACATTGTTCAGAAGCTGGAAATGGTAACCGCTCCCTTTATCAGCACCCTTAACCTGAAACAGGGTCTGTCGGACCGCACCTCCACCTGGCTGGCCCGGTCTTCGGCCATGAGCTGGAAACAAAGCGGCTACTTTACCATCAACCCCACTCAGATTGCTCCGGCCCCGGAAGGCGGCGAAATGGGTCCCTTTACCGTGGCCGGCACCATTACCGGTATGTTCCCCAGCTACTTTGAGGCAAAAGCCGGAGAATCCATGGAATACACCAAGGGTGAGCCCACCATCGTGCGCAGCCCGGAAACCCGCATCTTTGTCATGGGTAACGGCACCATGGCCACCGACCAGTTCCTGGACGGCAACAACATGAACTTCCTGCAAAACGTGGTGGACTGGCTGGTGCAGGATGAGGCGCTGATTTCCATTCGCTCCCGCGGGTTTGTGCCCCAGCCTCTGGACCCGAACCTCTCCGCCAACACCAAGGCCGTCATCAAATTCGGTAACATCCTTGGTGTGCCGCTGCTGTTCATCCTGTTCGGTGTGGTGCTGTGGCAACTGCGGTCCGCGCGCCGCCGCCGCCTGGCCTCCACATTTTTCGACAAACGATAACTATCTGACAGATAAAGGAATACGCTATGAAGAAAAGTCAGATACTCATCGCCCTGGGCGTACTGGTTGTCCTGCTGATTCTGGTGCTGATGCTCCACAAGAGCCCCTATGACGCCAAACAGGAAAAGCCCGACGTGGCTATCCCCGCCATGACTGCCGATACCATCAGCAGTATTGAAATTACCAACCCCCAGGCCGATGCCGAAAAAAACGTCACCCTTACAAAAGAAGGCGACACCTGGATGGTCACCGCGCCTAAAACATTCAAGGCCGATGCCAACATTGTTAAAAGCACGGTGGACAAACTTGCTGAACTGGATGTGACCGGCATCCGCAGCAAAAAGAAAGCCAAGCACGAGCTGTTCGAGGTATCCGAAGAAAAAGGCATCAATATCAAGGTTACCACCAGCGAAGGCAAAACCTTTGCCTTTATTCTGGGTAAAAACAGCAAGGATTTCCGCAACAGCTTCATCCGGCTGCCCGGCGATGACAAAGTGTATGTCATCAAGGGAGCCATCAAAAGCTACATGAGCCGCGAAATCAAAAACTGGCGCGACAAAGGTATCTTTGATCTGGACAAGACCACCGTCAAAAGCATTGCCATCAACGAAAAACAGGGCAAAAAGACAGTCCACAATACCTTTGAACGCAATGAAGACGGTTCCTGGAAGGTAATGGAACATCAGGATTTCAAAGCCGATAAAAACAAGGTGGAAAGCCTTGCCAACCAGGTAGCCACCCTGCGCACCCACGACTTTATCGATGAACCTGCGGCCCTTACCGAATATGGTCTTGATGATCCGGACATGGTGGTAAAAGTCCTGATGAACGACAACAAGGAACACGTCCTTCTCATCGGCAAAGCCAATGAAAAGAACCAGTACTATGCCAAGGTCGCCGCCCAGGACAAACCACTGTATCTGCTGGCCAAATGGCAGGTGGAACGCTACCAGAAAGAACTGGATTTCTACGAAGACAAAGGTCCCGGAGCAGCCCCGACTCCCCAGATGCCCGCAGGTGGTATGCCCGCCGGTATCCCCAAAGAAATGCAGCAGAAACTGCAACAGCAATTGCAGCAACAGCAAATGCAATAACTCCGGTTCCCCGATAGTACAAAACGCCCTTTGCACAAAGGGCGTTTTTTTTGACCCCTGCCATTGTTTACATGAAAAAAGGTTGCACTGTTGGTAGAGCAGTATTACAGTAAGCGGGTACAGGTGAATGATCGCGTTGTTGGCGGAACTCTATCTTCGGTAGTTCGGAGAAGGTAATGGTGCAGGTAATTGATCTGGAGCGCAGGCTGTCGCAGGCCTCCGGAAACCGAGAACTCGGTGAGTTTTTATTGGAGGGGTTGTCCCACTGGTTTGATGCATGTGGCATTTTGCTGATTAAAAGCGATATGCTCATGGGCTGGCAGGCCACGGATAATATGGAAGAAATCACCGGCACTTTTGAAGACGTTGCCATTGGCAGAGGTGAATCTTCCACCATCGAGCGCATAATAAAACGCAGAAGTTTTTATGCAGGTCCCTGGCCCGAAGATTTCTTCATACATCCCCTGATCCGTGCCTGGCGTCCTCCTGCCGATAAAACCAGCATGATTTTTCCCATTACCGTTATGGGACAGGTACGCATGCTGGTGCTGGGCTGGAGTTCCCTGCCCATGGGACCGGCCATCAATACCACTATTATCGAGTTGCTGGAAAAAGCCGGATGGCGCTTCGGGCAGATGATTGCCGCCAAAAAACGGGCCGCCGCCGAAGTACCGCTGGGTACGCCTCTGCCCCGGGAAACCATAAGCGCCCAGGCCCCTGTGCAACCGGAACCCGAACAGGTTGCGGAACCTGCACCCCAGGCAGAAGTTACAATGGCTCCTCCAACACAGACAACTGAAGTGCATCAGGATGAACCACCAGCCCCGGCAGTAAACGAGGCAGAAGAACAGGCTGTGCCAACAGCAGAAGACTTTGCTCCCACCGAAGCGGAGACAACGCCTGCCGACTCACCGGAACCTGAGCCGGAGCCGGAGCCGGAGCCGGAACCTCTGCCGGAACCCGAAGATGAAGCCCCGGCAAGCAAACGGGTGCCGCAACTCGCGCTGCCGGTAGACGAAGACGATGAAGAAACCATTGCCGACGAAGGCAATTGGACCGATGTTGCGAGCCAGGAAGCCACTCCTTCCTCCGCACCAGAAGAAGACCCCATCCCCCAGGATGCCTTTGCCCCGATCTCGGCCCAGGACGGTTTTGACCCCTATGGGCTTGAACCCGATGAACCGGAAGATATGGGCGACACTCCCCCGGGTCAGATGACTGTTGAAATTTCCCCGGAAGAAGCCGCAGAAATGGTCAAGAAGGCGGCGGAATCCGAAGTAGAAACAAACTTTGAAGCCCCCATTGAAGATACCGTTGTGCAGCAGGAACCAGCCTCAACGATATCCCGGGCATCCTCTAGCGGACCGCTGGGCAACTGGAGCCAGGCCTTCAAAGCCAGCAAAACCGGCATGAAAGCCGTCCAGCCTGCGGAAAAAGCCGCAGCCAAACCCGCTCAACAGGACAGCAGCCCCGCAAGCCCCCCGACACAGACACAACCAGACTCAGGCCCCTCCACCTCGACCGATGAAGGGGATGACAGGGATGACGACGGAATACCCATAGAGGACATCCGCTACATTGATGTGGCCGCAGCGGAAAAAGTCCTCCCCATAAATACAACATCCCACATCAACGACGAAGACATGACCCTTCCTCCACCGGACAACTCCGGAGTCACGACTCCGGCAGACTATACCGAAGCCCCACAAGGGGAAACCCTGGTAACCAGTGACGAAGTAATCATACAGGCCGCCAGCAGCGACGATATGGACATTCTCACAAGGGAAAACGTCATGCCAGACTCCGCAGAAAAACGTACTGACTCCAAAGAAGCCGTTGAAATTCACAATCTGGAACTATCCGGTGAAGCCCTCGAATCCCCAACGGTCAGCCGCCGTGAACGGGCTAAAACCCAACGCATGTTCCCACAGGAGGATGTAGCTCCTGAAGGCGGTTACATCAGCGACAGCGTGGAAACCCATCAGGGCAGTGAAATCGACTGGGGCGCTCATATTCCGGTTGACACGCTTCTGCGTGACCGCGCCCGCTATCTTAAGGACCAGCACGAAAGCACGGCAACGCTCAGCGGCTATCGCTTCAACGATGATGACTTCCTTTCTCATCTGCAGTCACTGGCTCAGGATGAAGCCAGCGCCACGTTGCGCAGTATGCTGGAATCCGAAGACATATTCGAACGATTCTACGGAGCCTATGCCGCATCAGTGGTCTTTGGGCCCGGCATTACCTCCGCACTGATCGACCTGCTGTATGACGATGACGACGCCGTCATGACCATGTCCTCCCGGGTACTGCTTACCCGGCGTGGGGATGCCGACTTTGAAGAATTCCGTGACGGTCTTCTGGATGATCTGAAAAGTAACGATGCCGAATCCATTCTTGATGCGGTGTTTATGCTGGGCATGGTAAAAGACCCTCTGGCGGTTCGTCCCCTGATGAGCATGCTGGACACCAGCGATGACCCGGGGCTTATCATCGAAGCCATGACCCGCATTTCCTGCCAGTATCCCGGCGGTGATAAATACGCCTGGCAGGCATGGTGGCGGGCCAATCGCGATCTGACCCAGTCTGAATGGTTCATCTTTGCCCTTACCCGGGGCGCTCCGGCTTTAGCCCGGGAAGCCCAGGCCTGTCTGCATGCCCTGCACGGAAGCGTGGTGCCCTGGACCGTTCTGGATGAACCGGCAAACCGCGCCACTGCATACGACCAGTGGCGGGAATTCTGGGACAAGCGCATCCCCTGACGCTGTGCCGCAGGAATACACGGGGTAACAGCCGCAGATCGGGACTGCACTACAGCTTTGTATGTTGCCAGCCCTGCGCATCGCTTGTGATGTAAATAATTATAGCCCAAAAACACCCCGCTGCTTTTGCTTTTTGCCCGGAAATGTTTATACTTTCCAGATGAACCTGCCTGTCCGGAGGGCACACATCGTGCCCGGTTTGGACTGTTACATCCTCAGGGAATCCAAGAGGTTTTGAAAACATCATGAAAGACATCCAGAATCAGCGTGACAACCGCAGCCTTCCCATCAACCGGGTGGGCATCAAGGGCTTAAGCTACCCCATCGCCGTACGGGACCGCCGGACCAATGTCCAGCGCACCGTGGCCAGCATGTCCATGAGCGTGGACCTTCCCCGGCACTTCAAGGGCACCCATATGAGCCGTTTTCTGGAGGTCATCCACGAACATCAGGATATCATCGATATCCGGCAGTTTGGCCGCATTCTGCACAGTCTGCGCTCCCGTCTGGAAGCCGACAACGCCCATATCAACATAGAATTCCCCTACTTTGTTGAAAAAATGGCCCCGGTCTCCGGCTCCAAAAGCCTGATGGATTACCGGTGCAGGTACAGCGGCTCCATTAACGGCAAAGGAGAAGTCGACTATGTTATGGGCGTCGAGGTGCCGGTCACCAGCCTCTGCCCCTGCTCCAAGGAAATCTCCCAATACGGCGCACACAACCAGCGCAGCTCCGTAACAATCGAAGCGCGGTTTGCGCCAAATAAATTTTTATGGATCGAAGACCTTATCAACATTGCCGAAGGCGCGGCCTCCTGCCCGGTGTATTCGCTGCTCAAACGCCCCGATGAAAAGTATATTACGGAAAAAGCATATGAAAATCCGCGCTTTGTCGAGGATGTGGTGCGTGAGGCCGCTGCAAAATTACTGGACAAACCCGAGGTGGTATGGTTTAAAATAGAGTCGGAGAATATGGAGAGCATCCATAACCACAACGCATACGCTTTGATTGAAATTGATAAAAGAGGGAATGTATAACCCTATCAAGGAGCTATGAGACATGCGCAAAACCACCGGTTTATCACTCATGCTGTTCGCCATCATGAGCATGATGGCGCTGTCGTCGGTTTCTGCGGCCGAACTGGTTGTCAATGGCGTAGAAATGGACCATGTTGACCTCAAACAGCTTGGCGGCAAAAAGTTTGAAAACTGCACCGTGGAATTTGACGCAAACGGAAAACCGCATATCACCATCCCGGGAATCAAGTTTCAAAAAGTAACCCCGGACAAGGCAAAGGAAATCCAGAAACAGGCCCTTGCACCCGCCACAAGCGGCAAATACTTCCTTGCAGTGGATCTGGACAGCTCCAAAAACACCGGCTACCAGATCAACATCTACGTCAACGAAAAACTGGTCAGGATGTTCAAGCCCGGTGAGGCCCGCTTTATCATGGATGTCTCCACCTATCTGCGCCCGGGTAAAAACACCCTGCGCTTTGTGGCACACAAAGCCCAGCCGGGCAGCCAAAGAGGCAAAGACCGGCTGAGCATAACCTTTGGCGCCGGTCATTACGATGACGGCGTATTTAAAATGGACACTCCCAAGGCTCTGTTTATGGTAACCGGAGCCCAAAAAGACGACATTGACCGCAGCTACAAAGTGGATATTCCATAATGAAACAGCACCGCTTTTCCATTGCAGTACTTATTCTGGCGTTAAGCCTGGTTTCCTGTCAGACCGACGGAGACAGAATAAATCCCAAAACCGGCAAAACCTATTGCCAGATGTCCGACGACCAGTACAAGCTGGCGGTCTCTGCATTTTCCAATCGCCAGTGGGTGCAGGCCCGGCGGTATCTTACCAGGGGCCAGGAGATGTGCCCCAAAAACGAGCGCATCTTCTATATGTTTGGCGTGGTGGCCATGGCCGAGGGTAACCGGGATGAAGCGCTGAATCACTTCAATCACGCGGTGGAACTCAACGAAAAATACTCCGAAGCCCGCATGTGGCAGGCTGCCGTATTTATGGACAAAAATGATTTCTCAACCGCCTTGACCATTCTCCGGGAAGTTGAAAAGGACACGCTGTACAACTATCCGTTCCATGTGTACCGTAATATCGGCTGGTGTCAGCATATGCTGGGAGACAATGAAGCCGCGATAAAGTATTTGAAAAAAGCCGTTTTTGTGGAAGATTTCTACTGCCGCGCCTGGTATGACCTGGGAAAAATCGCCAAAGAGCAGAATAAGATGGACCAAGCGGTTGGCTATTTCAAAAATGCGGTTAGAATTAATAAGAGAGTACCGGCAAAAAGTTGCGAAAAATTTGAGTTGGCACACTACGAACTCGGACTACTATACCTTCAGCAGCACGATAAGCCCCTTGCCAAAGAGCATTTTAAGCTTTGCAGCGAACTGACCAGCAATGTGCCGGAACATCCCGTGCACAAGGAATGCTCGAAAATGTCACAACTCCTGCGGTAAGCCGGGCACTCAACAGTTGTAATACAGGGAGAAGGGTGATGGATGCTTTATTTGACAGAGCCATCGTATTGGAAAAAAGATCACTTGGCGAAGATGCCATCGAGGCCCTCTTTTTAAGTGAGACCAGGGGCAAATTCTGGGGCAAGGCACCGGCAGTGGCCCGGTCCCGCAAACGCTTTCCCGCTGGTATCGAGTATTTTACCCTGTTTGAAACAGAACTTGGACAAACCGCCCGGCAAAAAAAGAGCGGCTGGATGTCGGTAAAAATGGCCCGTCCGCTGGTGCGCTACACCCTTACCCGTGATATGGCCCATTACAGCATTGCGGCGCGGATGACAGAACTAATAAACCGTCTGATGCCCGCAGGCGTTGGCGAAGAATCGGCAATCGACACAGCGGAATCCCGGGCATTGTTTAATCTTCTCATCACCAGCTACGCCACCCTGGAAGCCGCACCGCCGGAAAAAACCGATATCGTACAGGTTTGGTTTGAATGGCGCTTACTGGTGCTGTTGGGCTATGCCATCGACCCCTTCCGCTGCACTGCCTGTGATAAAAAATTCGGTGAGGACACCCCGGCCCGCTGGTGCGCAGGAGCCCAGAGCATCACCTGTGCAGACTGCACCGGCAACGAAGCTGACACCTGCAAAACCCTGTCCTTCCCTGCCCTGCAGCTTGCCCAAAAACTCTCCCATACCCCGGTGCCCGGCGGTTTCAGCCAAAAGGCTACTATGCCTGCCACCACTGTCACGGCGGTGGATGAAATCAAGGCGCTTTTGGAAAACCAGATCAAGCTGCTGCTGACCCGCCCCCTTAAAAGCGATGATTTTATGAAAACCGGCGGTTAAGGAGCTGTCGGAAGCGGCAAGCGTTTGTAGGTCATGCCTTCCCGTACGCATATGGCAGGGTCCGGCTCTTCAAAATCAACCAGCAGCGTTTGGGGATATCCCAGAGGATTGAGATCGTAGGCAGACACCCTGAATGCCCCCTCCTCGTGATACAGCTCCCCTGTGGTGTTTTGAAATTTAGCGGCAAAGCCCACAAAATTCTCCAACAACGAAGTAAAGAACCCGGGGCTTTTCAATTCCAGTCGCAGTCCCTTTTCGGTGTAATAAAGCCGATGCCGGATGTCATAGGGAGGATTGCATTTCCAGGTATCCATCATGCACAAAAACCATGTATAGGTTTCCGGCACATCTGCCTGGTGAGGAACAGCGGTCATATCCAAAGCAAAGCGCATGATATCAACGGGCTTGCCATGGTTGCGCAGCACCACGGCTTTATTCAAAAAGGCCACCGGCCAAATGGCATTGGGGACATACACCCGTTCGTTGGGTTCAAAGGGACCGCAGCCGTCCACAATCGCCTGGGCCGACTGAAACGTCAGCCGTCCATGAGATCCGGCAACGTAATGATGATAGAGGCTAAAGAGCGACAAAAGCACCAGAGCCGGTATCCACAACCGGGGCCGCGCCAAAACAGGCCAGCGTTTGGCAAGGGCAACCAGAAGCAGGGCCATCAAAACGCAGTATGCAGCGGAAGAAAAGAACAGCAGCCGTTCCTCTGCCGGAACCAGGGACAGCGGTATCATGGGCAGAATCATCAGCGCCAGCATGGCCAGCCCCACACGTCCCATCTCCAGCTTTTTAATGGCCAGCAGCCATACCGCCGGGATACCAAGTATTGCGGCAATGGATACCGGCAGCGGTATATACCCGGGAATCGCCGGCATCCACAGATTCAACAGCAGCAGATTTTTTGCCAGATTGGAAAGGTACAGAAAAACAAACAGCGGATGATGCAATCCCACCAGATGCATGGATTCTATACGGAATGATGCAGAGGGCGCGAATACCACCTTGGCACAAAGCAGTGTAGCTGCGACTACGATCCCACTGACAAGTGCAGCGTATGCCCAGCTCCGGGCCGCAAACGCATCCCGTTTATAATATATCAGTGCCCCTGCCCCCAGCCACAACACCACCATGGCGGCGTCAGATTTGGAAAGCACCGCCAGCATGGTGAACAAAGCGGTCAGCAATACGCGGGGAATCGTGGGTAAGCGGTACGCCCCGGCTGCCCACAGCGCCAGCATGACAAACAACAGACTCAGGATCCCGGACCGGGCGGAAATCCAGCTGTGGACTTCGGCATGCAGAGGCAGCACTGCAAAAAGCAGGGCCGCAACCGCCGCAACCCGCACCGAAGCAATACGCCGAATGCCAAGCCAGAACGCCACAGAGGCCAAACCGGCCCATACTGCCTGGCTGATATGCATCAACACAGAAGATATCCCACCGGCAAGCAGCAGGTCCAGCTTGAAACTCAGCGTGGTGACAGGTCTGAAATACCAGTAATACAGGGCATCGGGCTGTGAAAAATGGATTTTCAGATATGGCCAGTAGCCGTTGAAGTTCTCCCGCCTTGTAAACCAGTACTGAAAAGGATGCTCATGAAGAGCGTAGGACATAAGCCAGAAATCATCGGACCAGAAAAAGGAATCGAAATTGATCAGGGCCAGCAAAAATGTAACTAAAAATAAAAAACCACCATACACATACACGTCATGCGAGGTGGTTTTCATATCTTTCATCCCATGTAATCCTGCTACATTAGAGGCTATTTAGGAGGCCCGGGGGCTTTTTCCTGCTTTTTCCTCATCCCACAGGCGCATACTTTCCATAATCAAATGCGGTGTGGGTGCCTGGATCTCGCGTTCCGGCAGGGTTACTTCACTGTTGAGATAGAAGTCTCCCTCATCCCAGCGCATCAATTGATAAAACGCTTTGTCGCCGGTCATATCATTGTAAAAGGCGTTGATGACATCGCCGTTTTCAAAAAATATTGAGCCTTCCTCTTCGCTTTTATTAAGCTGCAGCACACCGGATTTGCGGCCGGTGGAAAAGAGCTGAATAAGGTCTGGCAGAGGAATTTCCGCGATATTGCCTGCAACGCCGCGCTGACGATCCGGCTTTTCGCCCTTCTCGCCTGCGGCTTTAGCCTTGGCAAGGAAACGCCGGATTTTGGCCATGAGCATTTCGGAGCGATAGGGCTTGGACACAAAGTCGTCAGCGCCTACGTCGAATCCGCGATTGATTTGCTCTGTGGAATCGTTGCGGGACAGGAACACCAGAGGCATGGTGGCAAAGCGGGAATCGGCCCGCAGTTTTTCACAGAAGGAAAATCCATCCAGGGGCTTGAGGTTGGTTTCCGAAATGACCAGGGAAATTTTCTGATCTTCCAGAATGGTCCATGCCTCGCTGGAGGTGGATGCCACAATACTCTGAAGCTGGCTTTCCTTCAGCTTTTGCTGCAGGAATTGAATGTCGTTGGTGTTGGTGTCGATAATCATCACCATGGCGCCGGGGAATTTCTCCACTTCCGGCTTTTTGCGCATGTCGTTGAGGATGGCCTCAAAGTGCCCAAAGCATTCCGGGTCAAAGAAAATGCCGTTGTACTGGCGCATGTGGTCCACAGCTTCCTGGGGGCTCTTGAATCCGTGATTGGGATTCCGGGCCAGTTCCTCGTAGCTGTCCACCATGGAGATAATACGGGAGCCGATGGGAATCTGATCGCCCTTGAGACCTTCGGGGAACCCACGGCCATCAAAGCGCTCGAACAGATGAGTCAGAATGTTGGGCACCGAAGGGGGCAGCCCCACGGATTCAAACAGACGTACCGGAGCCATGTAGTATTTCCGCGCCCGGGCAATGTCTTCCTCGGTGCGCAGACTGATGAGCGTCATATGAGACACGCTCTTTTTACCGATGTCATGCAGATACGCTGCAATGATAAGCAGGTACACATCCCGCAGTCCAACACCCATGCGCTCGGCGATGAGCTTGGTAAACCGGGCCACCGAGGCGGAATGCCCCCGGAAATTGTCGGGCTTCAACTCAACCAGACCCACCAGAATGTTCAGGGTTTCCACATACACATTGTCGCTGAACAGCGATACGCTGGTGAGCTCATCTGCAAGACGGCTGCCGGTTGCCCCGCCACCGGGCTGCATACGGGCAGTGGTGGTGGTTTGTTCGGTGCTCCCTTTTCCCGCTCCGGGCACCAGAGTCATAACGCTGGGCTCGTAGAGGTTTTCAAAGGCGCCGGGATCGCCGCGATAGAATTTTTTTATACCCGCCTGAATGGTCCGCTTCAGGGCCAGATAGGCGATGACTTCCTGGGCTTTGGTCCGTACCCGCAAATCCTCGATAAGGGATTCGTTCTGGGGTTCGGACATTAACACCGAAAGCTGCATTTTTTCCGGATCGTACAAAATCGGCAGCACGTTTTTCTGCTCGGCAAAGGTCAGGGGAATGGTGCTGAGAATCAGCGGGGTAATTTTGACCTTGGAGAGTTTTTCCGAGCTGATGTACCGGGTATGAAGCCGGCTGGCCAGGTACTTGAGCAGGTCTGCCTCTGAAACGAAGTTCAGACTGACCATAATTTCCCCAAGCCGCTCTTTGTTGCGTTTTTGTACTGCAAGGGCTACATCAAGCTGATCTTTGGTGATAAGCCCCTTTTCGATCAGCTCTACGCCCATTAATTTATTCTGTCGTTCCATCGCCGACTAAAATCTCCTGAAAACGATGTTTCAACCGTCTCTACGAGCCGGATTACACGGATTATAGTATCACATCCAGTGGGTGTCAAATGAATATAGAGATTCGCTAAAATTATCCAAGTTTTGCATAATTAAGCAACAAATAAACTACACTCACCCACAATTAAACCTGCAAGACACTAAATTTTCCGGGCTTTTTCAGTGCCTGATTTCCACTCGTATAAAATACGCTGAATTACCTGTTAAAGCAACATTTCTTTAAGCAATTTCTTGCATTCGCGGTCCGTAACTTTACAATAACAGCAGTTATAACCCGTTCTGATCTGGAGGAAACATGAAAAGGTTATCTGGCTTGGGATCTATATTATTGATATGTATGCTTTTTATTGCTGTCACAGGGTGCAACAATGACAGTAGTGAAACACCTGTGGACGGTGACACCGATATTGCCGATGGCGATACTGACGGTGATATTGACGGCGACACCGTAACCGAAGAAGAAACAGAACAGGAAGCAAGCTATCCTGACCCGGAAAGCATCTGGGAGCTGCGTACCCGGGAAGGCCGGCCGCCTACGGCGGACAGCCTGTACAAAGCCGAGGAAAGCACCCATTTCCGTACGCTGGAGCAGTTGCCGGACGTGGATATCCGCTGCATGCGTAAAATCGGCGATACCCTGTACGCCGGAACCGCCACAGGGCTGGTGCGTTTCGACAGTGACGCCCAAACCTTTGTACCGGTGGTTCTGGACGGCATTGTGGAGCCCATTATCGATATCGCCGCCAATATGTTGGGCGAAGGCACCCTGGTGCTGGCCCGCAGCAACGCCGTGGTAACTCTGACCTCCGAAGGTCTGGCAACCGCCTACCCCATTGCGGATCATACCGTCACCGCCGTGGCGGTGCTCAATGAAGGCATCCAGGTTGGCACCACCACCGGTGTTGGCTCTCTGGACGACAGCCATGTCTTTCAGCCCATTACCCTGCCCAACGGCATCACCTGGGAAGTAACCGATCTGGCGGTAAGCAACGATATTCTGTATGTGGCCACCGCAAACACGGGGCTGCTCTTTGTGCAAAACGGCAACCCCGAAGCCGCAGTCATCGACCCCGACAGCTCTTTTCGGGCTCTTGATGTCTGCGCCGACGGCAAGGTACTGGCGGGCAGCGCCGCAAATCTGGTGCTGCTGAGCAACATGCAAAAGGAACGCAGCATTGATCCCGGTCCCGGCAGCCTGCCCACCAATAACGTCACCTCCGTGGCCTGCGGCAGCGACTGGTGGGTCATTGGTCACGAAATCGGCGGCACTGCCATCAAACCGGACCTCAGCCATGTGGATCATTACGTCTCCTATCGCTGGGTGACGAACAACGCCATCCGCGCCGTGGTGGTGGATGATGCAGGCAGCCGCTGGTTTGCCACGGAAAACGGTGTCAGCCGCATTGATCTGGTTGACCGCACGGCCTACGAAAAAGCCATGGAGTTTGAGCAGATACTTGACGATCACTTCTGGCGGCTTGAGGGTTTTGTGGCCTCCGACGCCCGGCTGGACGACCCCTGGTCCTTTGAAAACGTCAGCCTCTATGACAAGGACAACGACGGCCTGTGGACCCAGATGATGATCGGCGGCTGGGCCTTTGCCGCTGCGGCCACCGGAGAGCAGCAGTACTGCGAAAAAGCCCGCAAGGCCATCAACAACATGATTATGCAAATCGACCTGCCCTGCATCAGCTTTACCGAAGCGGGCAAAACCTGCGGCTTTATCACCCGTTCCTTTGTCCGGGACGACGAAGGCAGCGTGTTTGACGACAAAGCCACCCAGGACAACTGGCATCTGGTCACCTATGAAGGCCACGACTACTACTGGAAAGACGACACCTCCGCAGATGAATACGCCGGTCATTTCTTCGGCTATCCCCTGTACTACGACCTTTGCGCTACCGATGACGAGAAGCTGGTGCTTGAGGAAAAAATCTCTCTGGTAACCCAATATCTCATTGATAACGGCTACACTCTGCCGGATCTGGACGGCGAAACCACCACCCACGGCAACTGGGACCCGGCGCATATCAGCATTTGCATTGACGAAAACGACGAAGTGGACTTTGGCTACTGCCTCAGCACCGCCGAAGACACCGATCCCTGTGAAGAGGCCTGTTACGGCGGCGGCTGGCTCAATTCCATGGAGATTATGGGCACCATGCTGTCGGCCTATCACATCACCGGCAACACCGATTTCTACGACGCCTACCGCTACCTGGTGGACGAACACAAGTACGACATCGTGGCGATGTTCACGGAAAACGTGTTCACCGCCACCCGGCGTTACATCCAAAACCATTCGGATCACGAGCTGGCCATGCTGGCCTACCACACCCTGATCCGCTACGAGCCCGACGAAGAGCTGCGCAACCTGTATATTCAGTCTCTGGTTGATTTTCTGGTAACGGAAAAACCCGAGCGCCATCCCTTGTGGAACGCCTTTGAGGCCGGGCTTGCGGGCCGTGATTACGAGCAGGACGATGCGGTGCGCACTATCCGTGAATATCCCCGGGATCTGCGGGAATGGTACATTGATCACAGCCACCGGCTGGATTACCAGCAGGACCCCGCCGATGACCGCCACGGCGATGAACAAATCACCGAGGTGCCGCCCTACGACGAAATCCGCAGCATGTGGTGGAACGGCAACCCCTATATCCTGACCTCCGGCGGTGACGGCCGCAGCCTCAACGGGCCCATGGCCTATCTGCTGGCCTACTGGTCCATGCGCTACTACGGTCTTCTGGACGCCCCGGCGACCCAATAAGCCCTGACACGTTACCAATACCTTCAAACGCCGTGGCTCTGCTGCGGCGTTTGTTGTTTAAAGCAACTCTTGACAGACGCCCCCGGCGGCACATACTTGAATCATAACCATGAACCCGAACGGAGACGCATATGCACGCATGGCATGACATCAACATTGACGAAGCAACTCTGAACATTGCCTTTCCCGTGGTCATCGAAGTGCCCCGGGGCAGCAAGAACAAGTACGAACTGGACAAAGAAACCGGCTTCTTAAAGCTGGACCGGGTGCTGTACAGCGCGGTGCATTATCCCGCCAATTACGGCTTTGTGCCCCAAACCTACTGCGACGACAAAGACCCTCTGGACGCCCTGGTGCTTGGGCAGGAACCGGTGCATCCCATGACCATCGTGCAGGCCCGGATCATCGGCGTCATGCGGATGCGGGACGAAAACGGACAGGACGACAAGCTCATCACCGTTAACGTGGCAGACCCCGCCGTGAGTCAGTACACCCACCACAACCAGTTGCCGCCCCATATCCTGCTGGAAATCAAGCGCTTTTTCGAGGATTACAAGATTCTGGAGCACAAGGAAGTGGTGGTGGAGGACTTTCTGGACCCGGATGACGCCATGGATATTCTGAAGGAATCCGTGGCCATGTATGCGGAACACCGGGAAGCCCTGCTGCCCACACAGCGCTAGGATACCGTACCCCAAAACGCACAACGGCGACCCCACAGGGCCGCCGTTTTTTTTTGCTTTGAATGCTCTGCGTTACTGAGCCGGAACCGGCTGCGGCGCAGGCTGCACAGGCTTTTGTACCGGCTGCACCACCGGGGCCGGTTTTGGAGGAGCCACAGGCCCCGGCTTTATTGCGGGTTTCAACGGATCCGGCTGCACCTTCAGCAGTGAGGCGGGTTTGGCGTTCTCAAAGGCCCAAAACCAGCGTTCCACCAGGGCAAAGTAATCATCCAGCCCCTGTTCGCCGCCCACCTGCACCGGCACCCTCAGCACCGCCACCAGAGGCAATGCGTCGATATCCAGTTCTTCGCAGGGGGAAAACCAGCTTTCTGTCAGCAGGTATTTAATGCCCCGCTGTTGCATATGCCGCAGCACCTTGCTGTTATGGGCCGTGGTGGGCTGCATGCCCGGGAAGGGCTCCAGGGTAGCAACGACATCAATGCCAAAGACCCGGGCAAAATAGCCCCAGGTTGCGGCGTGGGTCACCACTTCGGTGCCTCTAAAGGGCATGAAGCGTTTCATCCAGCCCTCCAGCAGATCGATAAGCTGCACATTGTTGAAGCGATGGTTCTGCAAAAAGCCCATCAGCTCCCCTGCCCCGGCCAGCTTGGCCAGATTGTCGCCGCCAATAAGGTCCACAAGCTGGGCACCGTACATCCGGGTGTCCAGTTCCTTCAAAAAGGCTGCGAGATTCGCCTGATACGCTGCCCCATGGGCGTTGTCCACCCGGCCAAGACCAGCGGCAATGTTTTTCGCCGCCTGCCGGGCGTTTACCGGACTGGTGAGATAGGCGTGGTTACCGGCAATCTTGCCACGGATACCGTCGGCTATGTACACAAGGCCCTGTTTTCCCGGATAAAAACGCTTACAGCCCGCCCGCCGAATCACAGGAATCAGCCAGGGTTCCGCCTTGGTATCCGTTGCCACCAGCAGCACCGCGTCGGTGAGCTTTTGGGCAAACCAGGGTTTTGCCGTGACAGCGGCGGGGTTCTGTGTAGCGGAAACCAGGGATTCCACCCGCACATGATCGCCGCCCAGACGCCGCACCAGCCAGGCATAGTCGGTAGTTGTAGTGATAACCAAAGGTTTTGGAGGAGCCACCGGCTGCACCGCCGCCGGGGTTACGGCTGCGGGTTGCACTGCCGGGGCTGCTTTGGGTTGTGCCGCAGGCTGTGCCGGGCTTGCGGGCTGTGCCGGAGCCGGAGTTGCGGGCTGCACCACAGGCGCGGGTTGCGGTTGGGCCGTGGGCGGGGGCAAGGGGTCTCCGGCCATGGCGGAAAGGCTAAACAGCAGCGCTGCTGCACACAAAACGATTGATGACAGACGTTTCATAGCATCCTCCTTTACAGCCGGTGATCCGGTTCCGTGCCCAGACTAAAGGCAACCTGCAGAATAAAGCGATGCTCTGTCAGGGGCACAAAGTCGTCGCTGCCGTCAAACACGTTGTATTCCAGGTGGGTTTTCACAAAGGGGGTGATGTGACAGCTCGCATAGGGAGCCACCTGCCACTTGTAGGCCCCGGCGTTGCCCTCGGCAAAGGGCCGCAGCAGTTCGCCCCGGACACCCAACGTCCAGCGCTGCAAAAAGCGGTACTGGAAATAGGTATAGCCGCCCCAGCTTACGATGTTGTGTTCCGCGTCGTTATCGTCGGTGGCCAGCTCTTTGTAGGCGTACATGAACTCGCTGCGCCAGGTAAAGCCCTCGTATTTTGCCGCTGCCGAAGGGGACCAGTGAACCGTCAGATCGCCACCGGCCACCACGCTGAGCCGCCGGGTTTCATCGTACTGAATCTGCAGGGTATCGTCCCACAATCCGCGACCGTTGTTGGGGCCCAAAATGGCGCTGAGGCCAAATTCCACGTCAGTGTTGCCCGCCTGCCAGAAGCTCCGCAGCCGCACAAGCCCCGTGGGAATGTGATAGTATTTTCCGCTGAACATGCGCTCGTTGTTGGCGGTGGTCAACTGCATGGTAAGGGTTTCCTCGTCAGCCCACCATGCCGGAAGCATCACGTCCACCCCAACGCCCACGCTGTTGAGGGGACCGCCGAAAAACTCATTGAGAATCAGGGGATGGGCAAACTGATGCAGCTGGTGCTCGTACACGTTGTTGAGCCGCCCAAAGGCCTGATAAAACTTGCCCACCGTGATATTGGTGCGGGGAATGGCGGTCCAGGTGATGTAGGCTTCGCCAAGTTCCACGCCATCGGCATTGACGCCAATATACACCCGGGCATGGGCGTAGGGATCAACGCTGCCACCGAGAATCAGCCCGGCGCGACGCAGATAAAAACCGGTGCGTTCGCTAAGGGTGTACTCCTTGCCATCCACCGATAAAATCTGCAGGTTGGCGTCGCCAAAGATGGCGATTGAGGGCTTGAAGGTCAAACCCGCGGGCTTTTCTTCTGCCTGTTTGGCCGCAGCCTGTGCCGCCTGCTGGGCGGCGTCCAGCTTCAGAAGACGCGTTTCAAGTTGTAATGACTGGGCTTTTTGCTGTTCCTCAAGTTGCTTCAGCTTCTCGTCAAGGCTCTTGTTGGCCTCTTCAAGCTGCTTGATGCGCTCCTGCTGCTCTTCCAGCTTTTTATCGGTCTCGCTTTTTTCCTCTTCCTCGCCAGGCAGACCGGCCAAAGGCACATTGTTCAGTATATTCTGTACCTTTTGGCTCGCCGCAGAAGCGGGAACCGCCAAAAACGTCACCAGCACAAAAACAAGCATCAGATACCGGGCAGTATGTCGCATATCTTCCGTCTCTTTCTGTTCGACCTGTAGCATTACTGTGTGTGAACCATGGTATTCCCTCCCGGGATTTTGTCAAACATATATAGTGAAGCGTCTCACATTTAACGCGTTGCGTTATTTTTTATGCTTTTTACAGGCACATAATCTATCGAACATAGTTTTCGCCCTGACGCCAACAGGAATATAATCACCAGAACATCGTAATCACCCTCATTTTCCCGGGACGCATGAAGGCATTTCTCCTGCCCGACCCCTCCTTCCCACGGGCCCTGCTCGGGACAATGACGCAGCAAAAAGGGCTTTTTTACAAGATAAAAACGATATGTAGCAAAAAAATCGCATTTTGGCCCGAGAGAGGCACCTCAAGGGCAGGAGAAACCACTGTTGCCGTCCCGAGCGGGGAAAGAGAGAACATTATCTTATCGTTCAATAAAGCGCTCTTTTCTCACTCTTTTTCCTGCTTATTTTTGATTATTCGCTCTGTATATCCGGGTTTTGAAGGTACCCAACCCAGTGTATTGCGCAACCAATGAGAATTGACCAAACTCCCCCCTTAATATACTGTTTTTATTATGGTTTCACTGCACCGGCACAAAGCCCAGGTGCAGCATGCCCGCCGGAAGCTGCAAAAAGTCGTAGGGATCTGCCGGAATCCGGGTGTACAAACCCTGGGGCGGATCATCAATGGAACGGGCCAGCATGTCCCGGCATTCGGCGCGTAGAGGGCCTTGTTTTTGCAGTGTTTCCATAGACTTAAATGACCAGCAGGCCAGCCCCAGATAAAAGTACGCAGGCCGTTTCGATGGCTTGAAATCATGTATGGAAACGGTTTCAATACCCCGATCCTGCAACGCCGCCGCCGCCGCCGGGAATCCCGCATTAACCACGTTGTCGCCCTGAGGGATAACAATCACAGCGTTTTCAGGCAGTTGCGGCAGGGCATCCTGCAAAAAGGCAAACTCATGCTGAGGGCTCCAGCTATGGGTGGTAATGGTATCCCGATTCTGTAAACCAAGGCCCAAAGCCAAAATAAACAGCACTGCGGCCACCATGGAAAGCCGGGGCAATGCCCGGTTTTTCAGCGCCTCAACCGCCTCTCCCAGGGCATATCCGGCAATCAGACACCAGATTACCACTAAGGGCTGTTGCAGCCGTGCGGAGACCATAAAAGCCGCCTGAACAGGCAACCAAATAACTGTCATCGCCGCCAGCGGGACCACTAAGACGAGAGCCTTCACTCGTTGCCGCAGTAACAGCGTTACCATTCCCACAATCGCTGCAATGGAAACAATCAGCGGGCTAAAGGCCCGGGCAAAGGGCACATGACCGCCCTCCCAGGGATTGAGGTTGATGTTCAGGGCCAGACGCCCCAGGAGCAGCGGATCAAAACCAACAAGATGTGCTGAACCCTGCTCCCCGTTGAACAGACGCCACAGGAAATTATGCACTGGCAAAGATACAAACAATAGCCCCAGCCCAAGGGTCCACAACAGCCTGCGGCGACTGGTATGGGAGGAGGCATTGTGCCAGCTTAATTTAATGCGCTGCCTTAGCTTGCTATCACACAGTATTGTGATAATTAGCGTTATCGCTACCATGATATACATCTCTGGGCGCACCTGAACTGCAACCAAAGCTGCTGCACAGGAACCTAACAGACGATGCCAGCCGTCCCGTTGCCCCCACTGTAGAAGGTAATATAATGATACCAGCCACAGGAGCACCGCCGGGGTGAACATGGTCTCCGACAGGCCGAATCGCAGCAGTACCGGGTGCAGGGCCACCACAATGCCCCCAAAGGCCGCCTGGGCAAAGTTCCAGCGCAATCCGCGCCACGCAACAAGGAAGCCAAAGGCAGGAATCAGGGCCGAAAGCACTGCCTGCCACCCCAGCAATGACGCAAATTTTGCGCCAAAGATCAGCCGCAAGGGTGCGTGGATGGCAAAGTAGGCCAGACCATAGACATCCCGGTAGGGCTCCAGAAATCCGATGTCATTGAACAGCATATAGCCGTGGGCGTTTTCGTGCATAAAGGCAAAGGGCGGAATCAAAAGCCTCAGCCACAGGGCCACCAGAAACAGCAATGGAGCCATGAGCCAGGCCAGAGCGTCGGCGTCACCCGCTGCGGGATTGTCACGGCGTTGCAGGGCTTTCGCGGCCTTTGCAAAACCTGCTAACAGCCCCCGAATGACGGCGTTAGCAATTACCGCTAACAATATCCACAGCAGAATCACCTGCAACCAGTTCACCGTGGTCTCGTGGGTAAGGAAATATCCCCAACTGTGTTCATGTAAGTTATCAAGTACGCCCTGCAACATATTGTAATAACCCGCTATTTATTTACAGGCTCCAATTGTTTAAAGCCGTAGTGACGCACATAATTGATGGGCATGCCCCGGCATTCCCCGCTATGTATACAGTCATCGCAACGGTGGCTTTTGACCTCATAGCCGTGGCGAATGTACCATTCCACATAGCGGTGCGGGGATATCACGCCCCCCTCATCCAGCAGGTCCAGCCACAGCAGATCCGACAGCTTTGGGGCCTCCGGATCCGGGGTCAGGCCATAGCAGGGGGCAAAGCCGGACATGGTGACAGCGGTCTGTGGCGAGGCTTTTTTCCAGGCCCCCAAAAAGCGCCGGGCGTCCACATCCATGGAAGCCACCCGGGACACCAGACTCCGGGGCTGCAAGCCAAAACACAGGCCCCCTGCCCTTCCCCGGGCCTCTATGGCGGCTCTGTGCTTCAGGGCAAAGGCGGCCATGCCTTTGGTCAGCCGCAATTCAAGCGCAAAATTTGCGTCCTTTATGTATGGAAGCAAAACAGCTCCGGCATCGGTGCTGGCCACCCGTTCCAGGGTTGCTGCGGGTAATACTGACGCAAGCGTCGCTTTTAAGTCTTCCAAAGGCGGCAGCCGGTCAAAGGCCAGGGACAAGCCCAGGTCTTCCGGCAGGGATGAAGCCAGGGCTTCCAATCCTTCGCGCAGATTTTGCAGGTCAGCGGCCTCAAGGTGCAGGCGCTGTAATTTGTCCCTGTCAATGGTAACAATTGCCTTTTGCAGCTCTGAAAGCCCCGGGGCGGGCGCGTTGTAATCACTGGCTCCGTGGCGGCCGGTCAGGTCCACTGCAAGCTCTTTTATCCCCTGCCCTGCCCTGTCTTTCGTGGCAAACAGGCTGTGGCAAAAATCATCGATAAAGCAGTATTCGCAGCGCTCTCCGTGGCAGGAAAGCATCTGCCCCTCCCGCAAAAAGGCGTCAAACTGGGCCCGGCGGCCCCGGACTTCGTCGTGAAGCTTGTGGGGGTCTTGTATCAAATCCTCAAGGT
>Ga0070728_10001255_pt1 | contig 39716 bp, 49 predicted proteins | sample tdDd471_FD_66723 | JGI IMG/M metagenome (GOLD analysis project Ga0070728, IMG submission 66723) | Marine sediment microbial communities from the Atlantic coast under amendment with organic carbon and nitrate - tdDd47.1 | ecosystem: Environmental > Aquatic > Marine > Coastal > Sediment | place... | reverse complement strand
GTAGCGTGTAAAATATGTTTCGGCAAAGATGTATTCGGCAAAAACAAAATTGGTTAATGCATCTGCAGGTCCGCAATAAGTCTGATTATCAAAAGTAAACTCAGGAATAAGATTTTTGGTGAGGCGAGATTGCAATACAAAGGTGTTTTCGATTTTATCCTGCCCGTCGTATTTTTCAGTAAACATCCAACGCAAGTGCGAAGCGGCAAACTGTAAATCTGTAATAGATATTAAATAAGATTTATCTTTAATAGTTGTTGCATAATAATAAGCAACTTCGGGTTTAAAACACGGAATAGTAGTTTTTGTGGTTTTCTTCCACAAGTAAAAATAAAGCTCATTATCGATGTATTCTTCTTCCTTTTTAAGAACTTTAAAATCGAGCACTTCCAACCATAGTTTTATTAAAAACTCGTTCAGGTTGGTAACATCCTGCATCAACTCAGCAACTCGTAAAAGTTGCATTTCAGTTAACTCATTCCATCGCGAGGCAGTTTTATAAATATCATTATTTAAGGTGATCGTATCCACGATTAACCTCCCGCTTTAAAGAAGTTATAATCGGCAGAGTTCTCGAACGACTCCGAATTTTCATCGTACAAATCGCTATTCTTATAATCCGGATAATCATCCACATTATTAAGAATTGTATTCAACGCTTTATTGAGATAAAACACGCCCATACGCTCAATCTTTTCGCGATCGGCTTCGAGTACCACTTGCAGATCCACTGTAGGTTTATAATCGAGTTCGTCGTTGGTATATTTATTAGCAACCAAATCTCTTGCCTTGGTAATGTAGGCAATGGCATATTTTAAATTTGAAAGAATTGCTTTGTTGGCCACTGAAACAGATCCCGAATTAATCTCAGATAAAAGAGTGGCGTAAAGATCCTCGCTAATCTTCGATTTAATTTCCGAATCATCAACATTTCGCATTATTCCTTTGGCACTATAGAACCATAAACGACTTTCATTAATAGGGTAATGATTGTGAAAATCGGAAGCACTTTGAATTAAAGTTGATTTTTGTAAGGTATATGCATCACTTCCCGACCATAACGGAAACGAATCCACGTTATCTTCCATATATTTTAAAATGATTTCTATAGAATCCCATCCTTGCGAAACGGTTGCTTTAATTAAATTGGCCACGCGGGTAACCGAAGCAGGAGCAGCGGTTTGTGTACTGTTAACAGTAAAGCCACCTTCCGAAACTTCCAAATCCATAAAGCGAGCAGCTGCGGCCATAACAAATTTACTTAAGGCTCGTTGTGTATGCTCAAGTAATTTGTTTAAGGTTTCAACATTGTTAAGCTCAGCATCATAATAAACCTGCAGCTCATCATATTGCGCCTGACCTAAGTATTTAATAATATACTTTTGTTCAGTTTCTTCAATAAAAGGAGCAAAGGATTGCTCGAACGTTACTTCGTTAGAAATCCTAATGTGTTGTTGTATTTCAGTAAGGGTTTTTAGTAACATAGCTTACATATTTTCTTGTCCAACAGATTTAGTTGCACCCGTTCCCTGGTCAAGTGTGGTTAAGGATAAATTCATTATCTCAAAATGAATATCAGGATCCCATCCGTTAAAATCACGAATTAAATAAAGAGGTCGGAGCAAGCGATCACGATAAGGTTTCATTAAAGCTTGCTTAATTATGAAAAGCTCGCGAGCTTCGGTTCCATTAATACTTTTGTTTGAACCGGGAGCCGATCCAATTAAAGAAGGATGCACACCCATTGCAAATGAAATCATATTCGAACCCTGCTCAATGTCTTTAATATATTCGCCACCGGTGAACTTATTATCGATGGCTTCCACCTGCATCCATACAATTTCTTTACCGTCGGGTGTGGTTTTATATGTTGTTATAATTGCTTTACCTGCATTCTCAGGTCCCGACAAAAATTTATTGATATTCTCATATTCCTTTAGTTTTCGTTCTGCTTGTTTCTTTTCATCGGTAATTTTCTCAGTTGCAAATATTGATGGGAAATAATCTGCATGAAGCTTAACCACATACTTAATGGTCATCATGGTTTTTACCAAAGATTTTTTCATTTCCGGAATGGAGCGAACAAAATCGTACCAATGTTCAAAGATCGAATACCAATAAGGTTTTTGGTAGTAACTTTTTCCCGGAGTTGGAAACTGTACCGGAACAATGTATCGGAAAACATTTTTGTCGGTTTCTTTTTTCTTACCATCGTCGAGCCATTCAAGCTTACCCAATCGGCGCATTAAATCGGCATATGGTCGTTTACCATCGAGCACCTTAGTAACTTCGGGTGGGAGAATATCTTTATCTTCGTCGCCCTCAATAGACGAGTCGTTTTGTCCCCAATGCGACCAGTAAAAATGGTTTTCAATCTTTCCCGTTTTGGGATTCATAACTTCCCAACGGCTATATGCAGCTTCTTTATGGTTAATCTCCACAATCTTATCACGCTTACCGTTCAGAATTACTTCAGGAAAACAATTAAAGAAAGTTCTCATATCGTTTACCTGCTCCAAGAAAAAACCCGAAATATCGTTGTGTTTAAAAAACTCGTTTATTTCATCATTTTTATAATCAGGAATAAAAGTTCGCTTTCCTGTTTTATCATCAACTTGGTATTTGCCATAAACAATTCCATCACCATAGGTTAAATCAATATTAAACCCTAAAGGGGCAGAAACATCGGGTACTTTATAAATTTTATCAAGTACTTGCATTGGAAGATCGTTATCTTCGCCCCAATAAGCAACACCACGGTATTTCGTTTTATTAATTTCAACCTCTTCCGGATCTTTATCCGAAGATTTTAGAATTTTATCGCTATCGGTTTCGGTAATTACCAATGCTGCGGTGTTTTTCAAATAAGCAATATCGCCTGCACCTGAAAATATAATTTCGTTTGTTTCCATTATATGTACACTTCCATGCTTTTAAATTCAACAATAAGAATATGTCGCACCGTTCGCACTTCTCCCGAAACTTTATGCCGAAGGTTTACCGTTTTATTTTTATGGTTAATGCTTGTAGAAACAACATCGTCGGCATGGATCAGCTCACCGCTTTTCGTTCTGTATTTTAATGAGAACGGCTGCGGATCTTCCATCTGCTTAAGCATTTGTTTTCGGCTAATTAATCCCATATTCTTTTTTATGCTAATTAACCCTATAAATACAGGTGTTTAAAGGACAAAATCTAAGTGAGAATTTGCAGGAAACCTGTTCTGTGAAATTAATTTTAATAACTTTCAATAAATCAAGCAATTGCCACCTTAATTTCAAAACTTTGTGTGAAAAGTCAAAGAAAGAACTCCGCGCCCGCACTGACAAAAAACGCAGCTGCGAGAAAACAGTTTTACGTTATATGCTGTACCAGTCGTGGGTTACACGATGATGAACAAAGACAAAGAATGATTAAGTATTAGCTTGGATAGTAGGTTGCTGCACCACCTGATACACCGGCATGAACGGGAGTCTCCTCGGCTCCTCGCTTGAGTGTATCCATAGCATCGGTAAGGTGTGGCTGCTCTTGTTCAGTTTCGAAATGTTTATGCTCACCACTCTTGTCCTTACCCCATCCACGCTTACCAGTATATGAAACTCCTGTTTGTTCCATTGCAGTAATAAGGTCGTAACAATTGTATTTATTATAGCGTGGGTATAATCCTGCCTCTCCTTTAAAGGATAAGGACCACTTATTGAATCGAATATCGTGATACTCCTGTTTACCCAGGTATATATCTTTAACAGTCCACCCGGCTTTAGATAGTACCTGCATGACCAAATCCTTATTCGTGTTATTGGATAGCTCACTGCGACGAATAGATGTGGCATCATAGTAATAGATAACCTGGTTATTCTTATTCTTATGTGGCTCGTAGTACTGTGCCCACTTACGCAACATATCAATAAACTTAAGGGGAGCCTTAACATACATTGATTTAAGGAACCACAGCTCTTTATCTTCATAGTGTGCCTGACCGGTTACTAATGAGTTAATGTCGGCATTATGGTCCTCGGCTATAATAAGGGGTACACTCTCATCTATATCGGTATCCTGCCGGCAATCGAGGTTGTTGTTTATCTCTTCGAAGTTGTATTCAAACTTATCCAGGAACTCATTATTGAATGATATAGGTAGTATATGGTGTTTATCAGAGAATAGATCATAATAGCCGTGTTCTACCTTGCCAGGCTTAATGTTCAGTATCGATGTACGAAACTCGAAAGGAGGGAGGGTGCGCTTTTGATCTCGAATATACTTCTCTCCAAGCACCCTTATATTGTCCAATGCCGATGCTTCTGAGTAAAACACCGCATCTTTTCGTAAGAAATTAAGCTCCTTAAGTAAATGGGCCTTTGTTTTAGGATTTCGAGCTGCAATATACTTCTTATAAGTGTATAGAATAAGCTCAATTAAACCCTGGTCCACATCTTTGCTTTTATCGAGTATCCATTGTTCAGGTTTACGCACTGGCATATCGGTGCAAAATAGCTGACTTTTAAAGCGTGGATTATCAGAAAATTGCTTTATAGTGTAATAAGATCCGGATATTGCCGGTAATGTTTCTGATAATAGGCGTTGATAGTTCAAAAAGCGAGCTTCATCGCCCACAATCCAATCTAAAGAGTATGAATTTGATGTTCCCAGACGATCTTGTGATATAAGCACCTGAATAGAGCCATTAAACCATGAAATTGTATGTTGATAATCGCGGGGCTTGATATAAGGTTCATCCCAACCCCATTTTTTAAGCGGTTTTTTACCGATTACAAAATGAACATCTTCGACATATCCGAGTAATTTCCACGTATTAATGGTGTTTGGCAATATTTGAGCCAATCCCATTTTATAAGTAGGAAAAACAAAGGCTCCCATTGCTTTGGGCATTGAAAATATATTATCAATGGTTCGAGGACCTGTTAAACCGTGAGATTTACCCGTTCGACGAGCCCAAACATGATATTCACGATTGGCTTTTATATATGCGGCCATTCGCTGCGGTTTATTGAAATATATCTTACGCTTATCGCTCATCTTCGACAATTTCGGCTTCTTCGATGTTGTTTTTCATGTACTTTTTCTTAAGCTGTTGGGCTTTTTCTTCGCCAATATCTTCAATATCGAGTGTGGTTACATCGGCTGTAAATTCCATTTCCGGCTGTTGGTAATTTGAAGGATCCACACCCGTATCTTCTTTATCCAAATTATTGACCTCACCAAGCACTTTCGAAGCATATGAAAGGTTTTTGGTGTCGAAATACTCATTTTTTGTTTCAGATTCTTCAAGAAACTTGGTTTCGTGTGATAGTGCTTTTTTTTGCGCTTCGGTAACCATAAAACGAACATATTCTTTGTTCGCTTTCATAAAACTGCCCAGGAAGAAATGCTCAACGGCTCGAATATCGTTGTAGGCAGTCCAATATTCCACTTCGAACAGTTCTTTTAGCTTATCGGCAAGTACTTTATCGGCAATTAATGGATCTTCAATTTTATTGGAATAAATCACCATGCACCGCTTTTTAATATCGAGCTGTGCAGGTGTAAATCCGTTGGGATTACTATCAGAACGTAAAAGGCTCTCATCACTATCAAATAAGTGCTTGAGAACCTTTTCATGTGATTTCAGTACTTTCATTCAGAGTCTTTTATTTCGGCTTGTCGTTTTGCAAGGTCTGTGAGCTCTTTTTCCCACTCAGGAATATTTTTTTCACGTCGCTTAATTTTGTTTTTAAGGCTTCTGAGATCTTTGGTGGTAATATCCTTATCCTTAAGCTGCTTATTAAACTGATCAATCTCCTTCTTTGCTCTCGGAATGTTGATCTTGACTGTTTCAATTCTCCGTTTGTTTTCTTCGAATTCGTGGAAAACGGAACGTCCATCGTCTTTTTTTTTATCAGGATCCAAGTTCTTTGCCCATGCATCAATTTTACCCCATTCGATGTAATTCTCATCTTCCAAATTGGTAATTTCCTGAGTTAAATCGGAGATATCATCGCCATCTTTGGCCTGTTTAATCTTATTATGCAGCTCTTTCATCTTTCCGAATCGCTCTTTTATTGCAAAAAACACGATTTGAAGATCTTCCGGAAGATCCTTTGGATTTAACAATTCGAATTGCTCAACAATTTTAATATGCTTTTGATCGCGTTCGGTAACAACAGGATTTTTGGTTTCTTTCGTGTCTTTTCCTGTAATAACAACAGGTGCGACTTTAATATCTTTGGCTTCAACTGTTACTTCGGCAGCTTTTTGGCCTTGGATTCGTGCAAGTCGGGCTAATTGCTTATGAAGCATATCAAAATGAGCTTCACCAGGCTCGGAAGTTTGTACTTGTTCAAAATATTGAACATAATTATCGTTTTTAAACTGTTTGTACAGCTTAACACCTTCTAAATATTTGTTTTTAGGTGATTTTAACCAATCGAATATATTCATAACGTAACTTTTTTATGCTAAGTAAAAGTTTGCAGCTACGTTTTTAAAGGACAAAAAAAGCTCCCGAAGTGGGAGCTTTAACAGAAACTATACCATGAACCTAAAATTAGGTAAAGGGCATAAGCCCATCACCTCCTTACTATTTATTATTTGCATCGAAGCGTGTTTATAATTTTTAGTGGTCAGAGTTGTATTACTTTTCAAGTTTTGTCTAAAGTAATTGGTTCCGTACCATCTTAGTTTTTCCTTATTGTCAGAAATAGCATAAAGGGCATTTAAACCATCATATTGGCTGTTATTATCCTTACTAAACTCGGGATAATAAACGCCCCATTGTATATCGCCGGGTGATAAATCCGCCTCTATAATTTGTACAATTAATAAATCCTGATCGGCAACATCAAAAACAACATCGATCGTGCTGTTTACATTGTCGCAAACCAATTCGCAATCTTCCGAAATCGGAATACTGTAAACCGGATTATCCGGTAAGAACACCAGAGTAATTACGGCTAATGATAAAAGATAAATGATTTTCTTCATTGTCCTTCTTTTTTTTGGTTAAACATTGTTTTTAGTAGTAAATGAATACCAAAGCAAAAACATATATTACGTTAACTAAAGGACAAAAGAAAAGCTCCACAAATTGCAGAGCTTTAGATTTATTGTAAGGTTTTAATTACCATTCTTCATTTTGCTTAAAATTATTTTCGATAGTCTCAGTTAAGCGTGTTATTGAGTTATAACAAGAAACTTCGGTAATTTCCTTTATCTGTCGCCATGCTTTTTTTGTCATATACATACCACTACAATCTGCTTTCTCTTGATTTATATCGCCACCATCGTAACTTTTTCCATGAGCAGAAGTATGATAAAGATCGGTAAACGAATATTTAAAACGACCATCTTTCATCATTATTGTTAAGGTAAAATTTACCCAACATTCACCAATCATAAGCGTTGGCGATATATGATAAGCTCCTTTGGCAATTATTTTACCTGTTTCTTTATCGTTTAGTTGAATTACATCTTTAGCAGAGCTAAAATCTTTTACAAACCATTCACTTGTTGAATTATAAATATCATTTTTTGATATGGTACTATCTTTTAAATACACAACGTCTGTATATTCAAGTGGCTCTTGAGCATAAGCAAAAACAGCATTTAGAATAAAAATAATTAATAAAATCTTTTTCATATCATCTATTTTTTTGGGATTAATGCCATCTAAATTAGTAAAAACCAAAGAGAACCGCAAGCGCACGAGTTTAACGTGCATACCCTGGGGTATTCTTTTCTGAACCTGCGGATCATTCTTCTTTATCTAAATCAGAACCATCATAGGATTTATTTAGGATTCGTAATTCACGGATTATTGTATTCAACATACCAAGATAGAAACCTATAATAATAGAAACGGAGATCATTGGTACATATAATTTAAGTGGGAGCAGAACAATATAACAGAACACTGTATAAATTACCCAGGCTTGTAAGTTAAATTTTAATCTTTTATCCATAATTCCTAATTATTTAACTCATTCCACTCCACCGAATTAACCACCTCGGTCTGAATTTCATCCTTAGAATGGCAATTATGGTAAATGGTTTGAGTACGATTGTATTTTTGTGATTCTTTAATCCATCCTTTCGAATGTTTTAGTAAGAGAATAGGCACGTTTTCGTTATTTGCTTTGCGTGAGAACCAAATATCGGCCATATTAATGGTATCGAAATCCATAACGCCAATTCGAAAAGTATCGGTGTGGTATGCTGTTACACCTGTTCCGGATACATGCACAAAAACATCCTGGTTAAGATCTCCTAAACAGGTAAATCCGGCAGTATGTCCATTGTAATAACTATTTACTGGCATATTGTCAAAAATACGACCGTGCAATCCAACAATATACTTCCGATCGTGCTTCTCGATTTGCTCAATTAGCTTATTCACATAATCGGATGGGTAAATAAGATCATCATCAACCGTAAAATGGTAGCCTTTAATTTTATCTGCAGTGTAAAATTTTCCCACATCACCCAAATCGCCCACTTCTTTGGCACTTTCGAACACGCTTATCTTATCATTGTTCAGGAATTCGGGTATATGCGTGAAGTTATTCAGGTAAACATGCAGCTCATCAACCTGCGGAAGTAAGCTTTTTACTGTTTCTTCCAATGATAATTCACGACTTGGCATTGTTGCAAGCGAAGCTGTAACCTTATCTTTTCGATGGTTCGATATTAAAGGGTGTTTTTTACGCTCGTGAGGGTGCATTACACTTTCGTGTAAACCATGAATAAGCAAGGAATGGCTTACCTGATAAATAGAAGCTCCGGCAGCAAACAACCTCTCAGAGATCTGTTTACCAACGCCGGAGCTTCGTCCCGGTTTGCCTGACCAGTTTTTATCCACCACGTTAATTTTAAAATCTAAAAACTCAAAATATTTACGGCCGCAGATATATGCCATATCTACCCATCCGCTTAATATAAAGGTGTAAGAATCGAATTGTATCTTTTTAGGATCTACAGGCACCCAAACCGCATGCCCATTTCGTCCGTAATCGTTCAGGATATTTAAACATGCTTTTTTTTCGTCCCGGATAGAATCAAACTTTTGTATGGCACGATCGAAGAAACGATCCACCAACTGAATATCATCGGGAATTTGAATAAAATAATCAAATGATTCCGACCTTACCAATTGATAAAACTCATGAATAATGTGATAATAATAGGCTTTGCCTCGGTGGATATTATCTTCGTAATAGTAAAAATCCTTAAAATATCGCTTTAAATATGCAATAACCTTCGCATAGTTAGCACTTGAACAGTCGTTATTAATTAGTAGCTTAATTTGGAAGTTTTTGCCCTGTTTTTTGATTTCTTTTAACAGGTTAAGCAACATTTCGGGTCGCTCATAAGTGGTAATGAATACTATAATTTTTTTCATACGATCAGGCAAATTAAAAAGCTCTTCAAAAGCTTCTGTCATCTCCAACTTGATTGGAGATCTTGATTTAATTAATTTTGAGATTCCCTTTTTCAAGGGAATGACAAGAAAAAAGCTTCGATCTAAGCCGTGACTTAGATCGAAGCTGAATGGTTATTTTTTATCATCACCTTTAGGCTCTTTCAAACCAGGCTTTTCGATTTGTGGTTTTTCAACCTGAATAGTTTTCTCCGGCTTCGATCGAATGGTCTTACCTTCTTCTAAAATAATATAAGGACAACCTTCTTTTGCCAGTTCCTGAGCGAGTTTTTCTGATATATTATCTAACTGAATTACTCCACGACCTTTAAAGTCGGCTCGTTTAGGTGCATTTGGTGCTAATTTAAAAGGCATGCTTCAATTAGCTTAAAGGTGCAACTTGTCCAGCACTTAAAGGAATAGCACCATCGTAACGTAATCCTGCAGCTGAGCTTTCGGCTTCGAACGAAAGGGTTAAACCTTTCTTCTCGGATCCCGAATACTTAGGATTCAAATAACAAGGGAATCCATCGGTACCGATTAACTCACGCTCACCATTCTCTTCCACTATAATTAAATATCCACGTGCATTGTTAAACTTACGCGCCATAGCTTTAACCTGATCCGAAGATCCTGGTAAGAAAATCTCACCTTTATTACTATGAGCCTTACTATCTCGTTCGCCAATAGGCTCAGGTGAGAAAGTAACCGAAGTACAATACATTTGAATAAAGAATTTAGCATCTTCCATAACAAAAGTGCCTGTGGCATGACTTGCTTCTTCGGCAGTTGTAGGAGCAAGGTTCATTTGTGGAGCTGTAGCAACATGACTCGCAGGCGCCCAATACACTTTCTTTTTATAGTCGGCCATATTATCGGGCTCATCGGCATACAGAATATCACCATAAGTAAATCCCACTGCCAAAACACCTACAGGTGTGGTGGCAACCATTCCCATTACAAAAAAGCTAGCTACAATCCCAAACTGCGTTAATGTGTTTACTTCAAATTCGAAGCCAACGGCTGTTCCTAAGAAGATGGACAATATTAAAATTCGAATTATTTTCATGATTTTCAATTTAAAGATGAAGCGGGGTATCGCTACCCCGCAAAAACTAACTTATATAATCACCGGAAAGGGCGTTTACAGAACCTTCAGACTGATTGTTGATAAACAATTCTTTCTTATTAAAAGAACGAATACGAGTACCATACTGAGACTGAATCCAAAACTGAACTACATTTGGATCTTCTTCACGATCGCGAACTTGTACAAAGTTTGCATCGTTCATCTTATCCATTCCGAATTGTAAGTTTCCAGGTGTTGTCAATATCATTCTCTGACCATCACCAATCTCAGAAGAACGAACAATTGTACATTTCTTTTGTGATCCGTGTAAAACAGTTCTACCATATTCGTCATACTCAGGCTTAAACCTTGTCATATTACGATAAGCATCATCATAAATATCTGCAAGTTCATGCGACATTAATAATATACTTGGACGATCTTTTAAGAATCGATTAGATTTTCGGTAAAAACCAAGAATCTGATCCGCAGCATCGTGATCGGCTTCATCTGTTGGTGCAGTAATAGCACCAATTGAAGTATCGTAGTTACCTTGAGCAACTGCAATTTTTTCAGCTGTAATAAGATTATCAAGTACTGTATGATAACCATTAAAGATTCCTAATGGAGATCTGTCGGCTTCGTCACGAGTTGCATGGAAAAGAGAGTTAAACAGAATGTCTTCACCAAATGTTTTAATAATTGATGTTAACATTATCATTTGCCAAGGATGTTTTTTGCCTTTATTTTTACCTAAAAGCACATCCGGACCAACTGCAACTTTCTTATAATTTTGGATGTTATCCTTAACATTTGCATATGCTAAGAAAACTTCAAGAACAGACTCAACCGCTTTTCCAACTTCAGCATTTTCAACCGTACCTGCAACGTAAGGTTTTGCGATTCCTGCTTTTCGTTCAAAATTGGTTAAAACATCTTTATTCTGAATATCTTCGATAACAGAAATTCCCATAGCTCCTAATCTTGGAGCCATAACAGCAAAAGCTAGAGTCTTAAGATCCTTAGCATATTTAATTGCTGTTTCTTGTAATAAACTAATATCAACTGTTGACATTTTTTTAGAGTTTTATATTTATAAATATGCTTCAGTTACACTTTGAATATTTGCATTCAAATCGTCTCCCTTAGTTACTGGACCTTCTTCACCTTCCGATGCATCAGGATCGCTTTTCACAACTACTTTAGCACCAGGAGCTCCTGCACCTTCGCCTAAAGCTGTAATCTGATCATCCTTTTCCTGCAATGCAGTGGCATGTTCAGATTTTAGAGTATTGGTTGCTTCTTCGTTCGAAGCTTTCAAAGCTGTAATTTCTTCGCTATGCGCGGTAACAGCTTCTTCTAACTCGGTTGTTTTAGCAGCCAAGTCGTTCTGAGCCGTTTGTAAGGTCGCTGCAGTTGTTTCGTTCGCTGCCAATGTAGCATCGATCTTCTCAAGCTGCTCCTTACTTAAGCTTGCCATATTATCTCCATCGAGTTCGATTGAAGCAATCGCAAGCAAAGCGGCAACGTGTTTGAATTTTTCCATGTTTTTCGCTGAATTTTTATTTGGTTTACTAACTATTGTGCGTTTTTTTGCCATGTCGGCAACTTGTTCGAGGGCCTGATCAAAAGTTCCTATCTCATCAATCATAATTCCTTTTAAATCTTTAGCCATATAAACTTCACCTGTCATCATATCGTCGGTAACATTCGGTAAGTTCTTTTTAATGGTGTTCTGAAATTCGATGGCAATAGGATCTAATACCTTTTTCTTATATTCTTCGTATTTTCCTTTGCGTAAATCGTCGAACATTTTTGTTTTATCGGGCGATAGGTTACTAACTACCTGGTGGAATTTTATTCCTTGAGCTTCGTAATGTGGTATAAAATCAAAAAACGACATTAATACACCGATGCTTCCAATCTGATCTAAGCCGGTTGAAGCCATTCGATATTTGGCATTAGAACCTAGCCAAACACCTGCCGATGCTTCTAGTCCATCAATAAAATCAAGAGTTGGTTTTTCGGCATTTAATATTTCATTACCAAACACCTCGGTGCCATCGACAGATCCTCCGGGAGTATCGGAGTGGAATAAATGCCCCACTATATTATCGTTTTGCTCAGCTGCCTTTAATATTCGTCGTAAACTTGCTGTACCCATAGGACCACACATTTGGTCATTTTTCATTAATGTGCCCATAATAGGAATTACAGCCACCGAACCTTCGGGTGCATCTTTAAATCCATCATACCAATTATATCTAACTGGATTTGCAGATTTAGGATTTATAGCAAATGGAATGTTCGATTTAGGATCGTTAATATCTTGCGAAAAGGTATTTTCGAACTTAGTATCAATTCCATTAAGCATCTGAAAAATAAAAGGAGCGTAAGCCTCGGCAACATCTTTATGTATTGCCCAGGCTCCACGAACTATTGAAGATATTAATGCATAATTCATTTTATTATTGTATTAGATTTAATCTAAAATCAATACAATAATATGGATGTAATACAGTGTAATAAAGGACTCTTTTAAGCTCCGTACAGTGGTGCGCGCGTATAATCTCCCTTAACAACAATGGAATACCCATCGTAGCCATCGGCTTTATCGTTGAGTGGTTCAACGCTCATAGTACCAAACTCTTCGTGTGTTCCTATTAGTCTGTAAATACCATTACCGGTTTTATATCTAACAATTACCTGGTGCCGTGCCATTTCAAAAAGTTTTTCGGCAGCCAAAGCACGATCTTTAGGATGAAAAACAGTAATTGATATATTATAATAGGGGTTTCCACCTTTTCTTTTCGGTTTGATTTTCACTTTCGATTTGCCCGGAGTAACATATATATTCAGAAATTCTTTACCAATGGTAAAATTCACCGAATTAAAAGTCCGTTTTGTTTCGTCGAAATCTACAAATTCAACTTCATCGGCTAAGCCAATTTCGAATCCGAGAATCGAAGCCATGTTATTTTCGTCTTGCGATATGTAATAATCTTCTGCCATGATGCTTATTTTTACAATATTCTTGTTTAATAATTTAATTTACAGACTAATACGTGCTGTTTCAAACTTTTTTTTAGATGGGGGACATAGGGGGACGTTCTTTTCTGTTGATTTTCTTGATTTTCTCATCGATTTTAATAGTTTTTTTTCGTCGGATCGATCCCACGATTTTTTTAAAGTGTCGAATAAGATCTCATCCATATTAATTTCGTATGTTAAACAGAAATCATAAATCCCTTCTTTCTGATTTTCTTCCATATTTTTATTGATATTGCTTCGGCAGTATCCTAAAATATAATTATGCATTACACTTTTGAATAGCTTTTTAAATTCGGAAGCAATAAATTTCTGTCGGCGATCGTCCAGGTTACATCGGTAGAAATTGTCGATACGTTTATTTAGGATCCTGAATCGTGGAATAAATACCGTAATCACATGATCGCCACTTATGGGTTTCTTATAAGTTTTAGGCGTAAGCTGCAGCACATATTTAATACGCTCGAACAGGGCATCTTGCTGACCAACATCAACCACATCGGAACCATAAGTTTTAATAATAAACTGCTTTACAAAAGCATCTACCTTTATATAGAGTGGTATTTTTGTTGTGCTCATATGCTAAATAATGGAAAGGTTAACCACTCATCTTTAAAAATATAGATAGTCTCCTTACCAGGATTACTATTCTTAGGGAACTTAGTATCTTTCCATAATAAAAACAATGATTTATTCATTGCAGCTGCCGCATGTGCCAGTCCGGTATCGTTCGCGATAATAAAATCGGCATCGTATATTAAGCGCAAACTCCTGCGAATATCATTACAATATGCAGGAGCACCATTCAGGTAGCTTTGTGCTCGTTGGTAATCTTCCTCGCTACCAGTAAATACTACATTATTATTTAAAGAATCGAGGATATGTTTAAAAACTTTTATTCCCGGATCCTTACTTGCGATATAATCTTTATCCTGGTTTCCGGTACCATTCATTAAAAGAATAAAATTTTTATGTGTTGATTCGAGTTCTTTACCTGTATCGATATAGGTATGTGGCATTTCGCCCAATTTAAAACGTGCTTTAAAACTTTCGAATACAAATTCGTAATCGGGCATAATGTTGGCTTTACAAACAAATCCCGAATCGAACAGAGGTTTGTGCTTTTGTGGCCCGATATGCTCGATAAAATCGCAATCGATAAAGCATTGTTTTACGTAATTGGTTTCGAAATGGACTGGAATCTTGTGCCCTAATGTTTCAGCAAGGGCGCGAATGGTGGGTGTTAGGTTAATAAAATTACCTAAACGAAACCCATCAACTTGTTTGATGTATAACATGGCAATGCGGTGTTTGGTGTTAATTTTAGCTTACATCCTTCGATAAACTCAGGATGACAAGCATGGCAATACAATAATACTAAATTGCTTAGTATCTTGCAAATACAAACATCAATTTGTTTTCAGGAGATATTAACAATTGCAGCTGCGAGATTATGATGTAAGGAATGATTCCAGCTTGGGGAAGTGAGCACCATATATAAGGAGTACTTCGTCGGAAGATTTGTGTGTGCGAGTTTTTTTATACTTATCGCCATCGTATATGCGAACAACAAAAGAGCCATCGTCTTCTTTAAAAAAACGATAGCTATAGTTTTCGTATTGTTGGGCGGTGATGAAAATCATGCTCAAAATTACGGAGAATTTTCACTAACTTTAAGCTTGTTATTAACCAAAATAAAATAATATGAATTTTATTGAATGGATTTCGTTTATTGGAGTAATTGTTGGAATACCTGCAGGGATATGGAGTATAATTGTTCTGTTTAAAAAGGATGCAGAGAGAGAGAGAGAAATAAAAAGCTTTGAAAAAATTGCAACTGAAAGCGCAAAGCAAGCAAAGCATCTCTCTGAGCAAGTTAAGGAAATGCAAGAAAGCAATAAGTTTACTGCTGATCAGGCGAAGAAAATAGAAGATAAAGAAAAAAGAGAAAAAGAAGCCATTAAACCAAATTTTATAGTTGGAAATATTGGATTGGATAACAGACTTCAATTAGCTAGTATTGCTCTTATTAATGAAGGTGAACTCGCAAATTTTAAAGATATAATTGTAGATGAAATCAACACTGTAAAAGTTAATTATTATAATTTAAGAACGATACATCATGGAGGAAAAATAGATTTACAATTAAATCCTACTAATACAGATATAAAAATAGAACAATGTGTAGTTTCTTTTAGTGTGATATATCTTGATGAAAATCTAAATAAGTATTCTCAAAAAGTTGAAGGAACTATAAAAAAAGGAAAGATTAAAATTCTTCCACCAATAGAAATTTTGTAAGATTTTCAAACGCTCACTAACAACAAATCACCACGAATGCTGCGCACTCCTGGTATTTGCACATTAGCCACAATGATGAATCCTAAACGGGTTTGAGTAGAATTTATGACCATCGCAACTAAGTAAGTACTCGCCAGTATCTTTATTCCAACTTTCAACTTTATGCTCACCGTATGAAGGTTTGCTATAATATACTTTCTTGCCAACCAAATCACTGTGGTTAACAATAGATAAACGCAATAAATTTTCTGCGTATTCATCTTTTGTGAAATTATTGAAGTTTGTAATATCCATAATCTTTAGTTGTTATTTGTTAGTAATTTACTGCGCTTATCAGAGCCGTTAATGAGCATTTATCCGTGCTATCCATTAGGTGTAATTTTAAATTTACGTTTAATTATTGCTGTTAATAAATTAATCTCTCTGCAGTATTTCTTTTCGGTATCGCAAAGATTATTAACTGTTTTTATAGCATGTAAAACAGTGGCATGATCTTTCCCACCATATTCTGCACCAATGCTGGCTAAACTTTCTTTTGTAAAATGCTTGGCAAAATACATTGAAACTTGTCGTACTTTTATAACTTCTTTTTTACGTGTTGGCTCAACAGCTTTTACCATCGACATACCAAAGTAATTACATACTGTTAATAAGATGTTCTTTAAATCTGGTGGAAGGAGTATTATGATTATTGCTTTGAAATTAAAAAACTCCGGATCTGGTATTTCTAAAACTGGTGGAACAGTTCCTATTAATGCCGTTAAGTTGACACTCTTTTTTTCTCTTACTTCTGCTTCCATATCGTTAAAAAAAATTAAGTTTTACATTCTGTTACATAAAAAACGCAACTACAGCGACTACCATCAACTACACGGTAATAATCAGTGAGTTAAATAAGAAAAACACGTAACTACACCGACTATTGTTAACTACATTTCTTTTTTTGTAGTTAGTTGTAGTTAGTTGTAGTTGTATTATTATATTATTTATTTTCATTGTTTATTAGCTTTTATAGTCTTTTCCTTTTATGTAGTTAGTGGTAGTTGGTGGTAGTTGGGGTTATAAATTATATTTTTGCTATTCAGCGGAAAAAATGAAATTAAGTTCCATTTGTACACATCAGTACTTGAACCTTAAATTTTTCATATAAATAATATTTAGTATTAATAACATCAACAGAGCTTGGTTGTATTAAATTTAAAATACAGCATAATGATTTTATCTTATTCATTGTATCTGTTCTTATTGTGCAAATATCATTTGTGCCGTTTGTTAGTATACTAGTATGTTTCATGTTCCCTATATAAAACGTTTCAATTATGTAATAGCCATTCATAGCCATTTCAAACAATAAAGCTCTTTGGTGGTGAGTTAAATTTTCACAAATATTATCACAGTTCATCATTCTTAATTTTAAATTATTAATTCTTAGTTACTTATATTAACTATAGTTTTTAGTTGTTTCAAAAAAGAACTTTTTCTTTTTTTTCAGGCTCTAATCGATGCACCGGAACATTGTTTGCTTCGAGTGCCGGTTCTTCTTCAAAATTGGTTTCGAGATCTACATTCAATAAATCGTACTTAAAACAATAGGCTGTTGTTATTTGGCGTGGATGCCGTAATGTTCCACCTATATGCTCAGGAGCAGCAATTTGATTTGTTGCCGGATCTATCTTCTGAAAGCTTACCGATTTCTTTTTGCCCAGGAATGCGGAGTGTGATTTCAAATAAAATTCTAGTGATTTTGTTGGCAATGTTGCTTCACCTGCTTGTTTACCCTGCTTTCGGTATTGGGTAAATACACGACTATGATTTAGCATAAGCACTTTGGTAGGTTCGTCCCATTCCCATTTTTTATTTTCATCGATCTTAAAATCGGGAACGATATCGATCTTAAAATCCACTGTATCGCGAATATATCCTTCCGAAACCAATGTAAGAACAGCATCCCAAAAGCTTGAAACTTCGTCGCCTTTTTCTGTTTCTTTGTTCTGTTCACGGATTAAATCAGCGGAAGCTTTGGCAATATCCTCGTAAGAGAAAGAGAGTTTTAGCTTATTTTCCAATACCCGATACGATGATAATATCACCATCCAGTTATTAAAAATACGATCCTGGACCTGATCTTCTGATTTATCGAATACCTGCAGCATTTCTTTTGATGTAAGCTTATATGCTTCGGTCCAATACTCTTCGAAATGGGCACGGTGCTGAATAATAGCATGTATCAGGTGATTAATTCCCTGCTCTTCGATTTTCTTTAACTGATTAAACTCGGCTTTTTCGTGCTCGGTATGTACGCCTTGGGCAAAAGTGATGTATACCAATCGGGTGTATAAGGCAATATCGATGGTTGGCATTTCCTGACCGGTTAAAACCACGCCTGTATCCACGGCCGAGGTTTCTTTTTTACGATCGCGTTCCATATTCATAACCGTTCGACCTGTTCCGTCCCACAATCCTTTTAGGAATTCGTACTTATCGATATCGTTCATGTTATTTTTATACTCTTCTAAATGCACCAATCCGTTGGAGATATGCCCAACATATTGTGCCAGGGCAGGTTTACTGGTATTGGTAATATTCGGACCTCCTTTATGATTCCCGAAAAACCGTAGCAGCGATTTTGCCATAGCCGATTTACCTGTATTTTTTGGCCCGAAAATATTGAGTATTGGAAAGAATCCGGTGGTACGTACTACGATATCACGAAATAACGATGCCATAAGGTAACACATTCCCACCATTGCGTTGGTTCCAAACACACTCACAAAACGCTGCGTGTAATCATACAGTGAGATCTGATCGTCTTTTATCTCGAACTTATACTTACGCTCTTCGGTGAACAGATCGTCGTCCATTTCGAAGGTTTTGGCGAATGCCGGCAGGTAATAATTCTTTTCTTTATGATTTACGATTCCATATTTATTGATATCCTTAAAGGTATCGCCATTATATATTCCGTTGGCCCATGCCCAAAACTTATCCTTCTGCCATCCGAGTTGAGATACTTCTTTGGCGGTGTCGGTTTTTTCGTACAGATACATTTTTAACTTAATGAGCTCCGCTTCGCTTGCCATCCAAAGGAAATTACCTAGTGATTCGAGCTTTAAACGAAATTGTGATAATGATATCAGGTCCTTTTGTGCAAACTCGATGGGCATGGAGTACCCAAATTCGTTGGTTATCTCGAATAATCGCTTAGCATTCTGCGAACTTTCCAGGTGGAACAATGGGCGCAGCGTGAAATTACTTCCCTGCACATTGCTTCCGTATCGGGTTTGAAAAAAGTAACAGTGGTTATCTTCGTAAAAACCATATTTTTCGTAGTTACTTAATGATGCTGTTTTGGGAAGGTCCACCTTGCGATCGGCTTTGTTATCGCTCTGCAGCTGCTTAATTTTCGAATTCCATTTTTGCTTTGGTCCGTACGATTTATTGGCCGAGATTATACCATCGATGTATAAATCTCGCTTGGTAGTATCGTCGATGGTGAGTAGTAAGGTGCATACTTCGGTCATAACGTCGGCTTTTTCGCCTACCGAAGTCGATTTTTCTAGTTGTAGAATAGCATACCATACAATATAATCGGCTTTGTTTTCTTGTTGGTATAGGTTAAAGCTTATTTCGCTGTTTAAAAAACTGTCGGGATCTTCTTTCTCCGGAAGTGGCAGATACGAAACATTAAATCCTTGTTGCATAAATAGCTTGCCATCTTTTATGGCTGCTTTCATTCCTGCAGCATCGCCATCGGTAAACAATACCACGTTGTTTGTAAATTTCTTTAACAGGATAACGTGTTCTTTGGTTAATGCTGTGCCCAATGGAGCCACTGTATTTTCGTGCTCGTGTGCATGCATAGAAATAACATCGGTTTGCCCTTCCACGAGGTAAGCAAATCCATGTTTTTGGATGGCTTCTTTTGCCTGGAATAATCCGTAAAGAATCTGTGCTTTTTTAAAGATCTTACTCTCGGGTGAGTTTATGTATTTGGGTTTTGAATTGTCGAATACACGGCCTGAGAATCCACATACTTTGCCACGGTGATCGTGAACAGGGAAAATCATTCTATGTCGGAACATATCGAATATTCGCTCTTTACTTTTGCTGAGTAATCCGAGCTCCAATAATTTATCCTGGCTAACGGCTGCTTTTTTCATGGCTTTATCGAGGTAATGCCAGTCGTTTGGAGCATATCCAACCATAAACTTATGTTCTAAATCCATGGGAACACGATCCAGGATATAATCCATATCCTTGCGCGGAACCAGGGCATCAAGAAACGCATCTAGAGCTTTTTGATTTACCAGGTATAATGATTGTTTGTGTTTGTACAGCTTATCGGCTTTATCCTGCTCTTCCTTATTTTTATATTCCGGCAGCTGAATATTATATTTCTGAGCGATGTCTTTAACAGCTTCGGTAAAGCTCAGGTTTTGATGATCCATAACAAATGCAATGGCATCGCCACCTTTACCACATCCAAAACACTTGAAATAATCGGAGCTTTCTTTAACCGTGAAGCTCGGTGTTTTTTCGCCATGAAAAGGGCAGCAGGCAACATGGTTAACTCCCTTTTTGGTGAATGCTATTCCGTATGATTTTATAAGTTCGACTAAATTAAGGTCGTGAATGCGGTCGGTTATATCGTTTAAATTCATTTGATTTTAGATTTTAGTATCGAGATATTAGATGTTAGATTTGGGCTTCTCAATAAATTCTCTTAATTCATTATTGCATTCTGTTAAAGAAGATTGATGGGTTTCTTTAGGGAAAATCGATTCAAGTTCGTTCCACTTGTTTTGAATTCCCCTTTTATTTAAGTCCGAAACATTTACTTGAGCAACTGTTTCTCCCATATTATATGGTTTCTCTCTAAATATTAAATACTTGTTTTTCTTCATGGTGTTTGGTGTTTTTACTATCTACTGAATACTGACTTCTGATTACTCAATTCTTTTTTCATTTTATCTTTTATTCCTACAAAAACCCAATCGCTGTGCAAAACGGGAAAGCTTTCCCATGTTTCTTGAGCATCTTCAATGGATTGTGCTTTGAGCATTCGTTCGCAGCCCCATTCCAATACTCGGCGATATGTAGTTCTTTCGTCGCGCATGGTTTAACTAAGACATGCAACGCGTTGTGTACTTCGTGCTGCTATATTTGTACAATATATCAAAGCTCTTTCGCGTAACTCTACAAATCGCTGTCTGATTTTGGCATGTGCACGGCTTCCTGTTCCCGGAAGAATCATTTCTATTTCGTCGCTATGTCGAATAAAGAAGCTTGACATCTTGTTATTGTTATCGTAGCGATTTGCTGTGATAAGTTTTTCAAGGGTATTCACGTGATGCCACATAAGCAATTTATTGCGCCGTGAGATCCCGTCTTTCAATAGCCTTTTTCGAATAGCTATTACCTTGACTACAAATTTTCGTAGTTCCTGGTGTAATGGGGTGGTGGTGTTTGGTGTTTTCATAGTGGTGCTTTTAAAATGCTTCCATTGGTTCGTAAAACTTTTTTGTTACTTGCTTTGGTTTAGCTGTCAATTTACTTTCGATATATTCTTTAATCGATGTTAGTCGGGCAATCTCCTTCATAATATCCAGGCGATCTTGTCTTTGACTTACATTATTCCAAATTTTTTCAGCTTTACGCTGTTCTTTTCGCAATCGGATATCAATTAATGGGAGAGCTCTTTTGTAGTTCTGCAAGGATATCCTTGTAAAAGGTCTTAATTCGAGATTATCGGCTTCGTCGTTGAGTGGATCCAAATCTATATGATATATTTTTCTATCTGCAGGAACGGGAGCAATAAACTTATTGTAAAACCAACGGGTGTATGGTATAAATTTGCCATTGATTTTAATCCATCTGCGACCGCCCCAAATTCGAGTATCTTCTTCGTTGGCAATTTCACGATAACCGCGAATCCAGGGATTATTATTTTTTGTGTATTTATACATATCGCCACACAGTCGGTTATCTGCAACAATTCTTTTTATTTGCTCATCGGTCCGATTTAATCCGAGTAAACTTCTTTTTTTCTCAACATGTTTTTTCTTGAATACTCGTTTAATTCTAACACCATCTCGCACTGCAGAAGTTTTGCTGTAGATATTTAGCAACTCAGATATTTGCTTATCGCCCATAATTGTGTACCAGGCTTTAAGTTTTTTTACATCGGCTTTGCTCCAACGAATCTGAAAGCCACGTGTTAATCCTAATAGCATGCATTTATTTCGTAATCCTGAAATAGTATATTGATTATGCTTTGCTCTGAACGTATTGATATGCTCGGCAAGTTGAGAGTTGGTCAACACAAAAAAGTTTTCTCTTAAAAACTTAATCTCGTCGGGTTGGAGTGGTAATTTTGGAGCTCCCATAATTAATGCTCTTTTGCGATTTCGTTTAAATTTTTTTTCAGATCTTCGATATCGGCATCGAGTACTTCGGTAGCTGAATGTTTATCAAGTGCTAATCGGAGAGCAGTTTCCATGCATATTCGTGCATCGTTTTTAGAGTCGGGTTTTGGCATAAGCACATACAACTTGCCTTTGTAAGTGAACATTAGTTCGATGTTTTCAATCTCGCTTAGATTTATAGCGTTGCATGCTTCGACAGGCTCAGCATGACAAGGTTTTTTACTTGTAGCTTTTGCCTTGCGGTTTTTGGCTTTTTTGGTGGTGTTTGGCTTCATAATTAGTTTAAAGTTTCAAGTTCCAGGTTTAAAGTTTTTGTCCAGGGAACAATCGTTCCGCAAAAGATTTTGTAATCGCCCGAACCTGCTCTTACAATTAATCCGTTTGAGTAGCTATGTGTTTCGGGATCTGTAAGTTTCTCGAATCCTTTAAACTCACACAGAAATACTGGGCGTTTATGTCCGTATCCATTACGAAATTCAATATAATCGTACTCCCGTTTGGATCCATCTTTATTATACAATCTGGATTCAATCCACGCACCAGGCTTTCGAAACTCGTCGGTTTTTTCGCCTGTTTCCATCACCTGGTATGGTGGAAAATTGAGAGGGAGTTTTAGGATGCGTAACATAATTATTAAGCTTTTTTTCGATCGTTTAACTCATTAATTACATATTGGTAAACCGCATCGTTAGTTTTTTCTTTTAACTTTAATGCAATTAGTTTACCCACTTCTAACTTATCATTTATTGGTAAGTCAATACCTAACAAGTGAACATCTTGCATAATTTCATTTGCTATTCTTCTAGCTTCTTCTTTTATCATCATTCGTAATTTTTAATTGATTATTGTTAATTGACTACTGGGAATTGATGATACTCTTCTCCATCGAGTAGGTGGCCGGCTTTCTTTTTGCCGACTTTAAAAACTAACTCTTTATTTAATTCACCTCCTGATTCAAAAATTTGAGCAGGTTCATTTTTATCTACCCAACCAAACGTTGAATATGGGCTCTCTATATGCATTGAATCAACCCACTCGCCCCATTGTTTAAAGAAGAAAGGAGTATTTGCAGTTTTACACTGGTCGCGTAATGAGCGCACCCAATCGGGATGCATTGGTCGTGCTTTGGATCCTGATTCACCACCGCAGATTACCCAATCGAGTTTTGGTCCTTTTCCTCCTTCTTCATCTCTCGGCGATGTCCAATATTCTCCTGTTAAATAATTAATTGCTATTTCATCCCCATAATCAAATCCTTTATCAAGCTTAATATTCCCTAGCATCGGTTCAATAGAAACAAATTTTACAGCTGCAGGAATTTGTAATAAAATAGGGATGCGTTTGTCGGCTTGTTCCTGGTTCTCGGCTGTAACTCCTAGCCAAAGGTTTTTGAGGGGCCATTCAATTGGTTTGCCGTCAATTTCTTGTAACACTAATTCCTGTTCATTATAGTGATCTTCTGTAAAGTATTGTAACATTCGTTCGGGTCTCTTTGTAAGAATTTGGAATGTATGTTGCGGACTAAAAGCAATAGCATTAAATACCTTATTAATATTTGTGAATGAATTGTTCTCATGAAACAAATCTCCCATGCTAACTAGAAATACCATTCTCGGTTTTCTCCAACTGAGGGGTTTGTAAAGAGCAGATTCAATAAATGCAGTTTTACCATTCCATTGCCATTTATCGTTGACCTTTGTTATAACTGAAAGGTAGGCTTCTCTAACTTCGTTGGGTAACTTGTGGTTGTGTGCGTTTCGAACTGCCATAGGTAATGCGTAACAATTTTGGCATCCTTGAGAGACTTTCGTACAACCCACGAAGGGGTTTTGTGTTTCGTTGGTCCATTCTATTTTGCTCATTTTCTTTCTGTTTTATTATTAAATCAATTAATTCTATATCGTCGCTTAACTTAGTAAGTTCTCTTTCGAGTTTGAGATATTCGTTTTGTTTCTCCGGTATAAGGAGAAGCGGCTTCTGTTCTAGAGTTTTCTGGCAGTATATACTTAGGTGTTCTTTCTTGAATTCTATCAGTTCCGTAGTCGATAAGTTTAATGGTATCATTTGGCAGTGAGTTTTTATATGATTGTGCCGCAGCTTCTAGAGCTAATTCCCCGGCATTTTCTGATAATCGTATTCCTTTTTGTACTCCCGTTCGGTAAATAAAAGCGGTGTACATAAGGATTATTACTAGGATTAGTGCTAATTGACCTTTTTTCATGGCTGTTTAGTTTTTAATTAAATTATGGCTTCGCATGGTTCGTGATCGAGAACAGAGCGTGTAATCCAATCGTCTTTTGATCGTTGGTTTACATCATTTTTGAGGGTAGAAGAGAACTCCAATTTAATATCGGTATGAACTTCATAAATAGGTATATTGTAATCTTTTGCAAATCGAATTTCTAGATTACAACCTTTGGAGTTTTTCCATTGAGGAAATAGTATCATAGCATCGCACTGACCAAGTTCCATAAGATCAGCACCCATTATTTCGGGTTCGGTCGGGATCCTTCCAAGTATTTCAAACATATCCTGTTTTACCTGGTGTGGATTTATTACTATAAATCCCACTTTCTCGTAATAGATTTGTGCCTTTTGGGCAATCTCTTTGCTTGGTGCTTCTTGTCCTGTAATCGGCAAGCTTAAATAAATCTTTTTTTGCATATACGTGGTGTTTGGTGTGCGGCGAGGCCGCGGTTATTTAAAAGGTTATATGATTTGTTAATCCAAAAATGGCAATTTCAGTTCTGTGATTAATATTAAGTTTTCGTCTGATATTTTGCTCGTGAGTCCGAGCCGTGTGGAGAGTAATATTTAGATAATCGGCAGTTTCCTGGTCGGTTTTGCCCGAAGCAATACATTTTATTATATCAACTTCTCGCAGTGATAGATTGTTATTTACAATACAATCGGGTCGGCAAACGCACAATTCGGCTTTACATTTGCCTCGCAATCCACAATTCCAATATTCCTTTTGTGGATCTCCCTTTTCATGATAATCGGGTTTGTTATCAAAACCGCCATAATTACACAATACAAATTGTTTTACTTGATCTTCGTAAGACTTACATTGGAAATGATCCTTAAGCATTTTTATGCATTCGGGATTAAGTTTATTAGCCTTATCGAATAAGTTAGAGAAATAGGCTTGTATTATTTTAGGTAGTTCGTTAAATAGTTTTGTTTGCCCCTGAAAGGTTGCTTTTAGATCTCCTTCATGAGAAAAAATTTCGGCGTTTTGATCTGTTAAACCCGATGGAGCATTAGCATCTTGAAATCCCGTTGTGGATTCATGATCTTTTTTGTGGTGATCGGTGTTTGGTGTCATAATTTAAAAGTTAGTGGTGTATGCTGTCCGCATTATTACGGACAGCATTAATAGTGGTGTTTGGTGCGGGGTGGTGTCCCTTCGATTATGCTTTTGCTTCTTCCAAAATCTTGGAATAATTTTCTTCTATTTCTTTGGCCCATGTTAGAGCAGTATCAATAATATTATGATAGTCATTTTTATGACCTTTCATAACAGCACTTACTAAGGCTTCACTAACCGTTTTTCCATCGGTTATTTTTTCGTTTACTTTTCGGGTTAATTCTTCTACATATCTGTGTGGAAGTCTTTCTCTTATAGCTTCGATGTGGTGTTTGGTTACTTTAGTACTCATAATTCAGTATTGATTTTGTAATGTGTTTGTAATATCTTTGTAATGTGAATGTATAGTCAAAGTAAAGACATTATTACATAAAAAGCAAGAAAACGCGACATAAAATGTAATAAATGTTTGCATTAATTTATAAAAACAATCGTAAGTGTCTATAAATAAACGTCTAATAGAGTTTAGAAAAAATAGAAAAATGTCGCAACAAAATGTTGCGGATTTACTAGGTGTTGCTCGTCAAACAATTTCGAATATCGAAAACGAGAAACATTCGCCTAGTAGTGAAATTCTTATTGGATTGTTTAAGGTTTTCCCTGAACTTAATCATAGATGGTTAATGTTTGGTGAAAATGGCATGGAGAATGAACTCAATAGTGTTTCTGAACCAATCGCAAGTTATGGCGAAGATATTAAAGATAAGTATATCAGGAGTTTAGAGAGTGAAAATAAGCTTCTTAAAAAGGAGTTGGATCGGCATAAAGACTGTGATATAAATCAAAAATCAAATGTTGGTTGACAATTGCATATAATTCGGCAATGGACAATAAATGTAGTAACGATAATCGAGACACAAAAGGTGTTATTTAACATATAGATTTACTCCGTTGTGGCAACTTCTGTTGTTCGCAGTGGTGTTTGGTGTGGGAGCGGGGTGGTGCTCGCTCCCTATTTTTCGCTTGTAGACTTAAAAATGTAGCGCCATCAAAGCGCCTGCTATGCGCCGTAAGATGTTCGTTTTGAGCAAATTGGAAAAATATAAAAGATTGATAAACAATGAGATCACTTTTTAAAAATATTAATTGTGGAGTCCGCCTCTCGCTACCAATATTAAGCAAACATAGGTATATCCAATGTTTGCTAATTTTTAACCAAAATCGTGCGCCACAGATGAGCCACAACTTGGAAACGAAAATGTTCTTTTTTAACGCTTTTAAAACCATGATCTATGCTTGATTTTAGGTATGCCGAGATAGGGAAAAGTGGTGATCGGGAGTATGTGTATTTTTACGCTAAAAACCCCGATTCAGAGAAGCTTGAGCGCAAAAGAATCTACTTGAATAATATCAAAACCAAGGCGAATCGTGTTCGGTATGCTAAACGATTGGTAAATCACATTAATAATAAGCTCGATCAGGGTTGGAATCCGTTTATTGATGACTCCGAAAATAAAAAGAAGTATACTAAAATATCCGAGGCATTAAACTTCGTAAATACATACAAATCAACTTACATTCGTAAGACTTCAAAAACTGCATATAAAGGAAGGTTTAAGGTTTTAACTGAATGGTTGGAGAAAAACGGAAAACTGAATGGATATATATTCGAGTTTACCGAAGATCTCGCCATTACTTTCATGAATCATTTACTCATGGAAAAAAATATTAAGGGCCGCACATATAATAATTATCTGCTCGATTACAGAACCTTTTTTAATCTCCTGGTAAAAAAGAAGTATATGGTAATTAATCCATTCCATGCGGTTGAAAAACTTCCGGAAACAGAATCGAGCAAGCGACCGTTTACGGATGAAGAGCTCGGTTTGTATTTTCCTTATGTAAAAAAATACGACAAGCATTTTTACTTAATTAGTCTGTATATATATTATTGTGGATTGCGACCTGCAGAGATTTGCCGTTTAAAAGTCCAGGATATAAATCTTCGAAAAGGACTTATTTATATTTCCGGATCACAAACTAAAAATAAGAAGATTGGTGTTATTCCAATCGTTGATGATTTTCGAAAACTGCTCGAAAATTATTTAATTGATTATCCGGATACACATTATATATGTGGGACGGGATTAAAGCCTGGATTAAAACAGACTTCTCCAACTCGTATAGCCGGAAGGTTTCGAGTAATTGCTAAAAAACTCGGCATTCCCGACGAAGTGAAAATCTATGCTTTGAAAGATACAGCTGCAGATAAATTAATTCAAGGTGGTTTTGATGCGAAAATTATTCGTGATTTATTCAGGCATTCAAATATTGCTGTTACAAATGAATATCTGAAAAAATTTAATCCGAATATTAGCGAACGCCTGGTGAAAGATTTTCCAAGCCCTTTTTAAGTAGTAACAACTTTTGGTTTTCCAACTTCGAGTTTATGTTTATACGCTGTGATCGGGATCTCTTCAAATAGAAAATCCATATTATCTCCATTGTATTTCTGCAGAAAATCAAAATTAACCAAATCGTGTGATTTAAAGTTTGCCTTAAAAGTGGTTGGCTTTGCAAAGTTATTTATCCAATGAAGGTATGGCTTGTAAAATAAATCGTATATCCCGATTCCGCTATCTTCCCATTTTAGCGATTTGCCCAATTTGTATGTTCCAACAACTAATTGTTCGGCAGGAACCGCGATTTGTTCTCCCGTAACTGAGTTAATTCTTCTTCTACTGGTTTCGTTCTCATTCTTTATAAACACTAAACGCCATGGGAAATCCCCAAATGGTTTAGTATTTAATGTATCTTTATTTATACTATATCCAATTTTTAAACAATTAAACTTTCTAAAATAATAATAATCGGTACCACCGAGTTCTACAGTTTTAATTGCGGAATAATCAACTTCATGATTGATTGCCGAAGTGGATTTTATTTTTACTTCTTTTTCATTTGCAATGAATTCTTCTTCCGCGTATGTATCAGGAAAATCCGAGGAAGAAAAAAAGTTATCTTCGTTAATCGATTCTTGGCGGAGAGCAAAATTTGCTTTGTTAATAAGCGACTGGTGAACTTCACCTTCAAGCTTATCGTTGATATCTTTCTTATTAGTCGAAAAAATAATATCGGTTCGTTTTACAATTTTTAATGATTTCTGAAAAGGATTTAAACAGAATCTTATAAGTAAACGATCTTCGAGTTCGTTAATAAATTCATTTATTGAAATGCTTGGAAGGTTATATTGAAATGTTATGGATCCTGAACCACCGCCATTCCATTTCTGGCACATATATAAAACCATCAAATATTTAAAATCATCATCGGTTTTAAGTACATTCTCAACAATATTAATTCCTAAATATTCGTAAACCTTATCTATAACATAGGTTAAAAAAAAGAAGGGACTTACTTCTGCAGCAATGTGTGTATAATAGTTCTCGGCAGGATTACCCGGTAAAATATTATCGATAGTCATTTCTCCCGGACCATTATCTCTCGGATAGTTTACAATATATTTGTTCCAGGGAACTGTTTCGTGTTCGATATTATCTTTTGTGGATACATCGACAGGGATAGCCGAATATATAAAATTTAATGGTGATTGTATCGATGCAACAAGATCTCCATATTCATATGAAATAATGTAAGGTAGATCTGTAAGTTTTAATTTTTTTATTTTATCGAAGATTACAGTTTCCCAACCGGTATAATGTAGCTCGATAACATCATCGTTAACATCAATAATATTTACATAACCTTCGATACGAAAGGCATTGAATCGTACCCATGCATCAAACAATGTTTTAACATTATAATTATGCTTATAATTATATAGTCCTGTAACCGAACGGTTATGCTCATTGTTTGGAATCTGCAAAGGGAAGGAGTGTGCCGCCTGGTTTGTTAGGAATGGCGATTTCAGAAAAAGATTCACGCTTGTAAAATCTTTTCCCAAATCGATTAATTGATTATTAATATTGATTTCTAACATAATTAATCTACTGTTTCAAAGTTCCAGAGTGTTGTTATAGGCTCCATAAAATATTGATTTTTATTCTTGAACATATTAAACGACAGCTCAATATAATAGCCGTAGTATGCAGAAAGGATCCAGTGTCCTAAGACGAATCTTACGGCTGTATAGTCTTCTGCTTCGTTATATGTCAATTCGCAATCTTCGAAATTTAATGTAAGAACAATCTGATCATCAGTACTTTGTTTTACCCAAATAACACCACCACCCGAATAGCATCTACCATGAATATGTAACTCAGCTTCGGCATCGTTAAAATTGACACTTACATCATCAGCACCGGGCAAAGGTTCAATTATCTCTTTAAGCTTTAAGAAAGTTACTTCTTTAGAAACAAACAAAATATTATCGTTATACTCGGATGAAAATGCAAATCGATATTTAAAGGAATGGTTAAATAATACATCTTCGGATCCTGGCTCCGGTAATTTTTTTGACTCAAATATAATTGGGACCAATAAAAAACTGTTGATCTGAGAACTAAACAAATACTCATATTTTTTCCTTGCCCCGTAAAATTCTCTAAGATGTATAAACCAATTTCTTTTTATTAATCCGGTGGATGCTGCTCTCACAACATCTTCGTGAATGTTTTCTTCGGTCGTTTCTTTGGTTAACAGTGAAACCGATTCTCCTTTGGTGTATTTTGAAGATCCGGAGTATTCTCCTGTACAGATTAATGATTCTGATAATCCGTAATTATTAAAATAAGCGAAGTACTTTAATCGGCGGTTGTAATTTGTATCAACTTTATAAAAGCGCGATTCCGTTGCAGGGGTACCGCTGTTATCAATCCAAACCTCATAGGCTAATGCATTTGTAATGTCTATTCCGAGTTTTCGGTATGATGCTTCTATCTCGTATATATAATGATCTTTTGCCGTTGGATGTGTAAATACTGTTGTTACACTTGAGGGATTATCAGGATAGTATATTCTTACTTTTAAAACTAATGTTCTGAGTCCTGCATAGTTGTAGAACCATAATTTTTCTCGATAAGCATCGCCAATTACTTCGTTGGTGATTTTATGAGATGGCATATTCGATAAAAAGCCTTTGCGCGCTACTATTTGCTCATACCAATTCGAACCAAGTGCCTCGTATTTTTTCTCGGTTAAATGACCAATTCCTCCCTCGATGGCGTAAAAGGCTGAGCTGTAAGTTATGGTATAAGCTGTTTGTGATGCTCCGTATTTCTCGTAATATTTAACCCGATATTTACGAACATAATCCCTTTCGGCAACCAGCTCGGTTGATGGCGTTTCGATATGATCGGTATATAATTTCTTTAAAATTTCCTGTATCTTAAATGTTCCCTGATTATTAACATCTGCAGGAGCTCTCATTTCGGGACCAATATCTGACCACGCTTCCGGATCTTCTCTGTCTGACTCCTGAACCTGAATAAATAAACCGTACAACTCTTGTGCGCTACTGGTGGTTTCGACAGTGAATTTTATATCGTTACCTGTTAACGATACAAGGGGCGGGGTTTGTGGTAAGGAAAGGGCCATTTAATTACGAATTAAGAATGAATAATTAAGAATTACGAGCTTTATTTATTAAGGCCATTAATTTATCTTTTGATTTGCTACCTTCAGAAGATCCAAAGAAATAAGTTATTATTCCTGCGATTATTGTACCTAATAGAAAGCCAGTGATTGTATCAACAATTCGAGTGTTGGCTTCTGGATATTCTATAAATGTAACTGCAAATAAATATCCTGCAGCTATTAATGACCAAAACATCGCGAGGTAATAAACAAATCTTTTACTAAATACATCATCTTGTTTTAGTGCTTCGACTTGCATTCCACGTGCATTTGCACGATCGGCAGTATCAAGTTCTAATAACTCAAAGGCGAGCTTTTTTTGCTCTTCCTTAATTTCTTTAGATGTAGTAATACCGTCGGCAACATTACTTAACCAGGCTTGACCAGTTAATCCGGCAGCTGCTTTTAAAATTGGTTTTCCTACATCGCCAAGGTTGCGAAGTAAATCGCCAACTCTTGTTGTTCCGTTTTCATCTTTATACTGTCCCATGGTGTTTGGTGTTGTTAATTTTTATTTGTCATCCCCAACTTGATTGGGGATCTTATATTTATTATTAAGCAAGAGATTCCCTTTTACAAGGGAATGACAGAGGGATTTGATTATACTAAAATTTGCATTGCATTTCTTTGTGGTGATTTCCGTAGTTCGAAATGTGCTCCATCCCAACCAAGCTTGTCGGAAATTTCCAACAAACCATCGTTATCCAAATCTTTGGCATTCCAGAAACCACCCCAATGTAAATGGTAATCTTCGGTTATACCTTCGAGAACCATATCTTCCCAAATTTCGAGTGTAAGTTTGGCAATCGTTAAGAATGCTTTTCCGTTAGCCCATGTAAACTTACCATCGATGTAAGGCACAAAATCAATTGCTAATCCTGATTGATGATAGGATAACTTTTTATATCCATCACATTTAGAATTCCCTGCCTGGTATATTGCGTTTTGTTCTTCGGCAGTTCGTTTACCTCCGCTATTGAGTACACCAATATCATATGGTGTTACAAGTATTAACCTTTGCGAAAGAATTTGCAAAAGATTATTCACGGTGTTAATGTTTTTTACTGATCGTTTTCCCCAGTTGAACATGATAATTTATTTTAAGGATTAACTATTGCTTGTAATTTGCCAATATCTTTTTCGGCTGTATCGAGTCGCTTGCCATGTTCTGTTAATCTGCTATTAATAGTATCGTGGCGTTCTTTACAACCGAGCTGCATGTTTGCAACTCTTTCTTTGGTTGCGCTATAATCAACACTAAAGCCTTGTAATGTAGTATCGAAATTATCAAGTGACTTAACAATTCGTTTAAAAAAATAGCCTATCAATCCCAATGCTAACAAAAGAATTGTTCCGGATATCGATAAGAGTGTGATGTATACTTGTTCGCTCATAGTGGTGTTTGGTTTAATTATATAATTTATTATGAGCTTTTATACTCATTTTATTATTAGATACCATTGCAAACCCCTCACAATCTTCACAATTACAAGGTAAAATATAATGAAAATCTTCGTCTGGTACTCGTTTAATTAATTCTAAGTCTTTCATAGTTTTATTTATTTAAAACTAACGTATCCTTATCTGCTATTACATTTCTATTATTATCAACCGCATGTAAATTCAATGCCAATTCCGTTGGTGATTCGTCCATAGTTATGAACATTCCACTTGCAAAATCAACATCTAAGCTGTCATTAATTCTAATAATTGATCCAGTTGCTGGCGTTCCAATTGTCAACTGTGAAGCTCCAGAAGTACCACAGTTTATAATAGGTACATCGCCAGTGCCAGTATTGACAAGTAGTCTTTCGTAAAAATGAAAGTGACTGTTTAAAATTAGATCAACTCCATAATCATACCAATCCCAAGCCATTTGTGGGCTTGTGTTTAAATTAAAATTTGATCCCCAAGTTGGAATGTGATAGACTAAAACTTTCCATGCGGCACTTGAATTAGCCATTGCATTTATAAGCCATTGTCCTTGTGTTGACGCTTTTACTTGTGCTATTGTTCTGCTTTGAACATCTCCCATTATATCCCATCCCGTTTCATCTAATTTCAGAAGAGTATCAACAAAGAAAAATTCAACATTCCCAATGACTTTAGAATAATATGATTTTATTTGATTATAAAAATTATAAAATTGCTGACCTGTTGGATCATTTGCTCCATCATGATTTCCCCATGCTCCGAATATTTTATTAACGCCAGAATAACCTTTGTATAAATATAGTTCATCATTGATAGATCTAGTTGCAGAAGCATAATCTCCTAATGTAACTACATGCTCAGGATGCTTATTTAAAACACTATAATCAACATCATCTGAACCTGTTGTATCATATTGACTTTCTTTATCTGCCAGTAAAATTATATCATGTTGAGCTTCATATTTATTTGTACCTAATGTTTTAAAGTAATTATTAACAGCATCAGAGATTACTTTTGCATCGGTTTCATTTAATCCAGCACCACCAAATACACAGCCTTGTCTTCTTGTTGATTTTTCAGAATTTGTGCCTAAAAAACTCATTTCTGCATTTGGCAGTCCTGTGCTAGGAGTTATGCCATCAAATATTAATACTCCATTTTTATAATAATCTTTTTTATTTATAGCCGGTCTTGAAATTATTACCATTCCACTTGAATCTGTAATTGCGGCATTTGCATTTGTATTGTCATTTAATCTAGCCGCTGAATTGTTAGTTGGATATCTAGATCGCAAATAAGAGTCGTGCGCTCCGCTATATCCGAAATCGGCATTCCCAGAAGCCTCGATGTTATCCATTATGTAAATACCAAGGCAAGCATCATCTTGTTTGTATTTTCCGTTACCATCTAATATATAATTATTTTTCAGTAAATCAGCTATTCCATCTCCTTTAAATCCATTACTTGCTAAGAAATTTGGAGAGCCTGAATGTATATATAAATCATTAGTGCTGGGAGTAATCCAATTTAAAAACGATTCTCCATTATCATTTATGTGCCCACCTTCTAAATGAAAGAAATCTAATTTTGCCCATGTTCCATAATCAACAATGGGTTTTACTAATACAGCATTTTGATCAGAAGCGACTTGTGCGCTAGGTTTTGTAATAAAGGCATCATAAACAGCTTGATATTCTTCTGTGAACCCAGCTTGTGCCGCCCCAATCACCCCATTCCTCACAGGGTTTTTAATTGGCGACATAGCAGGGCGTTGGTCGGTTAGAAGTTTCATAATTTAGCTTTTAGTTGCAAGGATTACGAATTTGGTTTTAGATCCTTTACGCTTATACCTGGCTCTTCGTCGGAATAATCAGGAATATAGGTGTAGTTCCATTCGAATACAGGATCGCCATCGAAATCCTCTTCAGGATAAAAGCTGCGTTTTGTTATTCTACCGGTTCCGTCTTTTTCGGTTGGTTGTGAACTCTTCCACTTATGTGGATGTAAGTTTCTATCTTGGGTTAGTGCCATAACATTCTACTTTTAATTATTAATACTGCTAAATAAGCCAATATATATAGGTGTTTAAAGGACAAAAATAAGCGGGAAAACCCGCTTTAATTAAAAATTAAGAATTACGAATTAAGAATGCCTGTTGCTTCGACTTGTTTTACATTCATGGTTAATCGTGTTTGATGTGGGAGTGGATCTTCTGCCCAACCGCCAATGGCAAGGTTTATTAATAAGTAATACTTTTGCTTTCGGTAGCGGTTAAAGATTATTTTTCGTGTACGGCCGTCGACTTTCCACCACATAAATACTTTATTCCATTTTAAGCCGTAAGTGTGATAACCGGTCCAATCACCTTTTATTTTTTTATTTCTTTTCTTATGCTTTTTACTTCCGTAATCTTCACCCCAATGGTGAGTCGTTTGCAGGGTGTTTGATTCCTGGGATATCCATTCAAAAATATCTATCTCATAAATTGAACCTTTTGGTGCGTTTACTGGAAGCAACCAGGCGGCAGGAAAAGCACTACGGAAGTTATCGAATCGGCAACGTAATGAGATCTCACCTTTTGCACCATTAAAAATAATTCCTTCGGTTCTGGCTTTGTTGATACTTGATAAACATCCGGAGTTAAAAGGTTTTAATCCCTCGGTGTTTATCCTGAGTGCTGTAATAGACCATTCCTTGTTCACCGGATTGAATACGCAATTCTCAGGGCGATAAATCTGCAGTTCGTCGCACCAATAGCGATCCCATAGTATTGGAAATAATTTTTTGGTAATATCTATCATAATATAGTCCTCCAATAATATTTAATTTCTCGAAGCTCCATTTTCAATTGAATCGAGTTTTCGGGTTTCGGTTCTTATTTTATGAACCTGTTCGTTGTTATAAAATGCTTCGGCTTTTATTCCTTCGGCAAGTTGAGCACTAAGCATGGCATTTACTTCGGTGCTTTTCTGAATTAGAGCTTCTATTTGGCCCATATCTAAACCTTGTGAACTTCCTGCATTGGAATAATCACCTTCGGCAAACTGTGGTACTCTGTGAGCCATTATGCTATCTATTAGGCTCGGAGTATTCATCTGAATATTTCGAAAAGTTTTACCATCGATAACCATTTCCGGATCGGCAGTTTCACCAAACAATCCGAAGCCTGGTGTAAAAGTTGGTTCGCTGTAAACGCCTGTTGTACCTTTACTTACTGTGCTGTTATATACTTTACCATCATCGGCACCACGCACATTATATTTACCTTTAGCATACTGAGCAGAGTTAATTGTTCCTATTTCAACGGCTCCTGCAGCACCAACCAGTGCAGCCATAATAAATGATAATGGAGGGGGCGAGCCTCCTAATGCTTGAGTAACACCCATGGCTGTATTAATGATAGCTTGGGTTAATGCAATATTCTTTTGTTTCTTGGCATATTTCTTTTCAATACGATCCTTTTCTTTTGCATTATCTCCGGCAGCTTTTAATTCACGTTGTTTAGATTGTTCGTATCGGTTGCTTATAGCACCTGTAAGATTCATTATTGCACCGCCCCATTTTGCTGTTTCGGTTGCAATCTTACTCCACATTTGTTGAGTAGAGTCAACCTGCGCTTGATTATACTTATCAACAATCGCTTTCTTCTGCCTTTGGTATTCTTCTTCACGAATAAGACCGTTGGCATACTCTTCTTCTAATGCAACAAGTTTTAAATTCTTCTCTTCTTCGTCTGTTTCGGCATCGGCAATATCTTGTTCTAATTGTGCAATTTTGTACCGATCTTTTATATCTTTTTTTGCAGCTTCATACTCTTCGTAAGATAATAGACCATCGACATAAGCCTGTCCAACAAACTCAAGTTCCTTGCGCTTTTCTTCTTCAAGAGTTACTAAACCATACTGTCGGCGAATATTCTGTTTACGCTGCTCAATTTCTTCCATAAGAGCGATTTCTTCGTCGCCCTGGACTTCTAACCAATCAAGGTTTAGTTCGCCTAAGTTTGCTGTTAATTTTCTAAGTTCAGATTCAGTAATCTTTACTTTTTTATCAAGAACTGCAGCATCAATTTTTTTAACTTTCTCAAGTGTCTCTTGAAGCTTTTTATACTGAGCTTCTTCGTCCTTAATCGTATTTAAATAAACTTGCCGCTTATCAATCAATTCCTGAATCTGTTCGTTTGAAAGTTTATTTAAATCAATCTCAATACCTATATTTTGAGCAGTCTTGATTAATTCCGTATTAAATTGTTTGTATGCTTCTTCTTCTGCATTTAATATTTCTTTTGCTTGTATTCCTGTTGCAATACCTTCTCTCTTAGTTTTATTACCAAGTAGAGCCATCTTTTGAAATAATGATAATTCTTTATTATTTATAACTGTGGCTAAATCATTTAACTCGGTACCAGTTTGTTTTTTTATACTCGACCATAATTTACTTACTGCAGATCCTTGTCCCAACATTTTAAGATAAGCTTCGTTTAGTTCCTTACTGGCCACTAAATTATTTTGTTGGGAGATCGTTAAATCATCAGTATTATCGACCATACTTTCAAGACCCTCGTTTACTTCCGAAAGAGTTGAAATAAATTGTATTCCGGCATCTTCTCCGGGACCTCCAAAAATGTCGGCAAGAGCTTGTCCTACTTCCTGACTTTGAGGTGGCATTTCCGCTAATTTTTTAGAAACCATACTAATGGCTTCAGACATTTTCATCTCACCACTCTGAAGTTTCTCAGACATTTCCTTGCTGCTTATTCCAATGTTTTCAAGAGCTTCCTTCGTTGCAGGAGTAAGTTCTCTTAAACGAATGTTTGCTTCTTTAATGGCATCAACTCCTTTATCTGAGAAAATACCATCTTTAGTTTGTTTTGATATTGCAACAATAAACTGTTCGGCATTATACCCTGCCTCACGGAAATATGCGGGATACTCGCGAAGATTATCAAGAAATTCTCCATTAACATCGGCACCGGCTTGAAATCCTTTTTCAATCAAATCGAACGATTCGGAAAAGGAAATATTCATTTGTTTAGAAAGGTTATTGGTAGCTTCTAAAACTTTATTAAAATCTTTGTCGTAAACTTCTGCAATAGACATGGCTCTCGCTGTGGTGGTATTAAGCGAAGCTCCTGTCATGTCAGTAAGTGATTTAACTTCTTTTCTTAAACCTCGAAGTTTAGTTGTAAAATCAACAACTCGTTTAGCTCCCAATAATATAGTCCCTAATCCAAGAGCAGGCATTAAACTTTTTATTCCGCTCATTGCTTTACCCCAAAGGCTTGTTTGCTTGGTAGTTCCAAACATTTCACCTTTCACCTTTTTCAATTGACCGGTTACTTTTTGCAGATCATTGGATTTTTGAATGTACTCAGCTGTTCCCTGATTTAACTTCTTTATATCTTTAATAAGAACTTTCTTTGCTCTGGATAAATCATTAAAGTTTGTACCGTTCAGGTTCTTTAACACTTTGGCTGTATCGAACGAAGATTTCTTTAGGTTGTTTATATCCTGATTTACCTTCTTAAGTGCTTCGTCGTTTTTCTTCCAGGCATTCAGATCTCCTGCTTTCTGAGCTTCTTTTATGGCATCGCGATATTTCTTCGCACTCTTTGCAAGCTTCTGAATCATTTCATCGGCATTCTTGCCGTTTACATCAACCGTGGTGGTTGCCTTTTCGTTAATAGCCATTAGTCTAGTGTTTCGATATTTTCAATAATTGCCACTTGTGCTTTTTGTCCATACTTCTCGGTAAGGATCTCTCCCAGGCGTTTTACATGTCGGTAAAAAACAGGAGTGTACCATAATCGTTTTTTTCGAGTGTTGGATGTAATTCCAACATCGTCCATAGTCACTCCTTTACCAACTGCCATTTCAATGTACTTACCGTAATAGTTATATATAAATTCTATTCTATTAATATTGCCTCCTGTTTCCATAAACACATGCGCTGCAAAACTTTCCGATAAAGCGAATGTGTCGTTTATCTTTAAATCATAAACCTTTTTTTCAAAAGCAGTAATCAATATATCTGCCCACGCTTCGGCAGTAAGTTGTAAATCAACATTCTTAGCCATTTATCCAATCGTTAGCATTGTATCGTATATTTAAAATAGGCTCGTTGCTGAATGTTACCATCAAACCTAAATAGCCTGTGTGTATTAAAGTCATTTCTTCGGCTTGGAAACTACCTAAATCAAGTTTCTCTAAACCGAAAAGAATATCTTCGTGAATATCATTGTTGTAATCCTTTTTAAACTTCGAGAAGATCTTGCGTTCCGTATCGCGCAACTCTCGTTTAATGGTTTCGTTCTCATCGTAATCTTTCCCTTTATACTTAAGTAAGAAATAAGTATAAAACTGTCGTTCGGTTGTGCGCCCTTCGTTGTAACCTTTTCTAAAGCTGAACACATCTTTTATCAATAAGTGAATGCCAGGTGGCCGAGAAGTTCTTATAAACTCATCTAAACCAAACAAGCTGCTTACGCGATGAAACTTTTTATTTGTGTCATCAATATGAGCGATCTCTTTTAACCTGGTCGCTACATCTTTCATGTAATTTATGTGATCGTATTCAGCCATCTTATTTATCCTTTTTTCGTGCAGCCGCTCGCTCTTCCATACTTTCAAGCATTCCTAAAATATCATATAATAAGGTTGCTCTGATTTTATCAACATCGTGGCCCGTTTCGTTTTGTATAATAATAGTAAGTTTGTTCATTGCTTTAAAAACATCTGTTCCTATTCCTTCGCCTGGCTTAAATGTTAAAGGAAATTTCTGAGCTATATAGTTTCGGGATCCCTCATAAAATAGTAAAGCGGCATTCTTATATTTTATTGGAAGATTAGAAAACTGAATAGCAATTCGTTCGATCTGTGCCGCATTAAAATGAATGCGTTTATCACCATCAAAATCGTTTGAGTTAATTTCAAGTTCTGTTTTTGACGGACGATACAATACAGCAAAGAACATACTCAACCACCAAGGATCTTTTGTTTCGTTGTAGCGTGTAAAATATGTTTCGGCAAAGATGTATTCGGCAAAAACAAAATTGGTTAATGCATCTGCAGGTCCGCAATAAGTCTGATTATCAAAAGTAAACTCAGGAATAAGATTTTTGGT
>Ga0070728_10001240_pt1 | contig 40113 bp, 33 predicted proteins | sample tdDd471_FD_66723 | JGI IMG/M metagenome (GOLD analysis project Ga0070728, IMG submission 66723) | Marine sediment microbial communities from the Atlantic coast under amendment with organic carbon and nitrate - tdDd47.1 | ecosystem: Environmental > Aquatic > Marine > Coastal > Sediment | place... | reverse complement strand
GCGCCGGAGGCGCGGGCCCGCAACGCCAGCACCGAGCTGGCGGTCGGCTACGGAGAGTATCTCGGGGATTCCTGGACCTTCATCGACACGCCGGGCAGCATCGAGTTCGCGCCCGAGGCGCGTAGCGCCTGCATGATCGCCGACCTCGCGATCGTCGTGGTCGAGCCGGAGGCCGGCAAGGCGATGGCCGCCGGGCCGATCCTGAAGTTCCTGGACGATCACGACGTCCCGCACGTCGTCTTGATCAACAAGATGGACACCGACAACGAGCGTGTGCGCGACGTGCTGGCCGCGTTGCAGGGCTTCTCCACGCGCCCGCTGGTGCTTCGCCAGGTCCCGATCCGCGACGGCGAGGACGTCACCGGCTACGTGGATCTGGTCAGCGAGCGCGCCTACCGCTACCGCAACGGCGAGCCGTCGGCGCTGATCGAGCTGCCGGGCGACGTCGCGGAGCGCGAGGCCGAGGCCCGGACCCAGCTGCTCGAGACCCTGGCCGACTACGACGACGGCCTGCTGGAGCAGCTGCTCGAGGAGATCGACCCGGACAAGAAGCAGGTGTACGCGCATCTGACCGAGACCATGCAGGCGGACCTGCTGGTGCCGGTGGTGCTGGGGGCCGCCGAGCGCGACAACGGCGTGCAGCGGCTGCTGAAGCTGATCCGCCACGAGGGCCCGAGCCACAACGCGACGGTCGCCCACCGCGGCATAGCGGTCGAGGGCGAGCCGCTGGCTCAGGTGTTCCGCACGGTGCACGCCCCGCACATGGGCAAGCTCTCCTACGTCCGCATGTGGCGCGGCACGATCAAGGACGGCGACGTCCTGAACGGCGCCAAGGTCTCGGGCGTCTACCGCATCCTCGGCGGCAAGCTGGACAAGGCGGCATCGGCCTCCGAAGGCGAGGTGGTGGCGTTCGGCCGCATGGATCCGATCCAGACCGGCGACGTGCTGACGCCGTCCGGCGGCGTCCCGGAGGCCGGTCTGGCCTGGCCGGCCCCGCCCCAGCCGGTCTACGCGCTGGCGGCCCACGTGCCCGACCGCAACGACGAGGTGAAGGTCTCGGGCGCGCTCGCCAAGCTGTGCGAGGAGGATCCGTCGCTGCTGGTCAAGCAGGACGCCGAGCTCGGCGAGCTGGTGCTGTGGGGACAGGGCGACACCCATCTGAAGGTGGTGATCGAGCGGCTGCGCAACCGGTTCAAGCTGAACGTCGAGACCGGCCGCCCGGCGGTCGCCTACCGCGAGACCATCCGGCGCTCGACCGACCAGCACGCCCGCCACAAGAAGCAGTCCGGCGGCCACGGCCAGTACGCCGACATCAAGGTGAAGGTGGAGGCCCTGCCGCGCGGGTCCGGCTTCCAGTTCGCCGAGAACATCGTCGGGGGCTCGGTGCCGAAGCAGTACATCCCGGCGGTCGAGGAGGGCTGCCGCGAGTACACCAAGCGCGGTCCCCTGGGCTTCCCGGTGGTCGACTTCAAGGTGACGCTGCACGACGGCGGCTTCCATTCGGTCGACAGTTCCGACATGGCGTTCAAGATCGCTGCCCGGCTGGCATTGTCCGAGGCTCTGCCGAAGTGCGATCCGGTGCTCCTGGAGCCGATCCACGAGGTCACGATCTCGGTACCGTCGGATGCCACCAGTCGGGTGCACGGCATCCTGTCGAGCCGGCGCGGCCAGATCCTCGGCTTCGACGCCAAGGAAGGCTGGCCCGGCTGGGACTCGGTGACCGCCTACCTGCCGGAGGCCGAGATCCACGACCTGATCCTGGAATTGCGGGCCCAGAGCCAGGGCCTGGCCAGCTTCGAATGGCGGTTCGACCACCTGTCCGAGCTGACCGGTCGGCTGGCCGACCAGGTGGTCCAGCATCGCGAGGAGGCGGACGCCCGCTGATCCGAGCGACCCCTGAGGACCGCTGGTGAGCGGTGAGAAACCAAAGGCTCCTGGGCGGCATTGTCCGTCCGGGAGCCGGCCGGTCCTCACCCCGAGTTGATTTGGCGTTTGCGGCGGAACGGCCTAGCTCGAAACAGGCAATCGAGAGTCGAGGAGGTCCGCCATGCTGATCAAGCGCACCCGGGGATGGGAGATCCCCGAGAACCGGGCGACGCCGGAGGGTGTGTGGCTCGACCGCCGCCGTCTGCTCAAAGGGCTGGCGGCCGGGCCGATCCTGACCGGCGCCGCGGGCATGCTGGGCAGCGCGCCCGCCAGCGCGGAGGCCGATCCGTCGGCCGGGATGTATCCGCCGAAGACCAACATGCGGTACCGCGGCGAGCGGCCGATGACGCCCGAGGATCTCGCCACCACCTACAACAACTTCTACGAGTTCGGCAGCCACAAGGGCATCTGGCAGGCGGCGCAGGTGCTGCCGGTCCGGCCGTGGACCGTCACCTTCGACGGCATGGTCGAGAAGCCGATCTCGGTCGGCATCGACGACCTGCTCAAGGCCATGGGCCCGTTGGAGCAACGGGTGTACCGGCATCGCTGCGTCGAGACCTGGTCGATGACCGTGCCGTGGGCCGGCTTCCCGATGAAGCGGCTGGTCGAGTACGCCAAGCCTCTGGGCTCGGCCAGGTACGTCACGATGCAGACCTTCCAGAATCCGGAGATCGCGTCCGGCCAGAAGCAGTACTGGTACCCGTGGCCGTATGTCGAAGGGCTGACGATCGCCGAGGCCACCAACGAGCTGGCGTTCATGGCGACCGGCATCTACGGCAAGCCGATGCCCAAGCAGAACGGCGCGCCGATCCGGCTGGTCACGCCGTGGAAGTACGGCTTCAAGTGCATCAAGTCGGTCGTGCGCTTCACCTTCACCGACAAGCGGCCGGTGTCGTTCTGGGAGCACCTGCAGGCCAGCGAGTACGGCTTCTGGGCCAACGTGAACCCCGAGGTGCCGCATCCGCGGTGGTCGCAGGCGACCGAGAAGCCGCTCGGGGAGTCCGAGCACATCCCGACCCAGCTCTACAACGGCTACGCCGAGTTCGTCGCCGACCTGTACAAGGGGATGGACGGCGAGCGGCTGTTCATGTGACGCCGGTCGCGGCGCGGCCGGCACCTCAGAATTCGGTGCCGAACCGGTCGAGGAAGACGGTGAGGGCGAGGACCATGTCGACGGTCCTGCCGTCGCCGGCCAGCGGCAGGTAGATCCGTTCGAGCCGCAGGAAATCCTGCAGACGCCAGAGCTTCGGCCGGCCGATCCGCCAGGCCGGCGTGCGCTCGCGGATCACGTCGAGGATGTTGATGCGGACCTGACCGTCCCGGTAGCGGTCGTGGGTCACGTCGAGGTACTCGCCGGTCGTGTCGTGGTCGAACGCCTGGGCGACGTTGGTGCCGATGAGCCGGTAGCGCAGGCGCAGGTCGGGCTCGCGTTCGACGTCCACCAGCCAGACGTTCGGCAGCAGGTCCGGTATGTCCAGCGGGTCCATGTGCTGCCGCCCCGGCATGCCATTGCCCGGATGGATGGCCTGCCAGTACTCGATCAAGCGCCGAATCTTCGGATGCAGGGCCTGGCGAAGTATGTCCTCCGCCGGGGCCAGGAACTGCTGGTTGAACTGGGAGGGCGGCTCGGTCTCCAAGGCCTGCTCCGGACGGCCGACGATGGATCGGACCTCGGCGGTCCGGAGGCGGGACTTTGTCCTGCCGTCCCTAACGAAAGGTGACCGGGCGTTCACTCCGGATGCACGGACCGGGATGGTCCGCTAGACTCCCGCCCGGATCAGGCCACGGGAGGATGAGGATGGCACGGCTGGCAGGCAAGGTCGCAGTGATCACCGGCGCGGCCTCGGGTATCGGCAAGGCGTCGTCGGCGCTGTTCGCCCGCGAGGGCGCGGTGGTGGTGATGGCCGACCTCAAGCGCGAGGCCGGCGAGGCGGCCGCGGCCGAAATCGTGGCCGCCGGCGGCAAGGCCGAATTCGTCGTCACCGACGTCTCCAAGGAGGACGACGTTCGGGACCTGATCGACGGGGCGGCCGATCGACACGGCCGGCTGGACGTGCTCTACAACAATGCCGGCGGCGCCACCGGGAAGGACGGCAAGGTTACCGAGATGCCGCTCGACGAGTTCTGGCGGACGATGTCGGTGGACCTGTTCGGAACCTTCCTCGGCTGCCGGTTCGCGATCCCGCACATGGCGGCTGGCGGCGGCGGCTCGATCATCAACACCACCTCGATCCGGGCGCTGATCGGCACGGCCGGGGCGGATGCGTACTCGGCGGCAAAGGGCGGCGTACTAACCCTGACCCGCTCGCTCGCCATGCAGTGGCACACGGCGAAGATCCGGGTGAACGCCATCGGGCCGGGCGTGGTCGCCACCGAGCGGGTCAAGGCCATGCTGAAGCCCGACGATCCGCTGGTCGCGAAATCCCTCATGGGCGTCCTCGAGCCCGACGACATCGCCTACATGGCGCTGTACCTGGCGTCCGACGAATCCCGTCGGATCACCGGCGCGATCCTGCCTGCCGAGAGCGGGGCGAGCGCGTTCTGAGCGACCGGGCCCGGACCATGCGGCTGCGCGCGATCTCCGACCTGCATCTGGCGGCCGCGCACAATCGCGAGGCGCTGGAGGCGCTGCCGGAGCATCCCGGCGACTGGCTGATCGTCGCCGGCGACGTCGCCGAGCGGCTGGAGATCGTCGACTGGGCGCTCGGTCTGCTGGCCGACCGCTTCGAGCGGGTCGTCTGGGTGCCGGGCAACCACGAGCTGTGGACGGTGGCGCGCGAGGGCGCGGATGCGGCGCGCGGCGTGGCGCGCTACGAGCGGCTGATCGCAATCGCCCGCCGACACGGCGTCGTCACGCCGGAGGACCCTTTTCCCGACTGGCCGGGACCGTTGCCGGACGGCGTGTCCCGCCTGGTGATCGTGCCGCTGTTCCTGCTCTACGACTACAGCTTCCGCCCCGACCACGTGGCCCTGGCCGACGTGGTGGCCTGGGCCGACGAGGCCCACAACGTCTGTGCCGACGAGCTGCACCTGCTGCCTGACCCGTTCAGCACGCGGCCCGACTGGTGTCGGGCCCGGCTGGACGAGACCCGGCACCGGCTCTCGCGCGAGCTGTCGCCGGAAGCGCACACGGTCCTGGTAAACCATTGGCCGCTGCGCCGCGACCTCGTCCGGATTCCCCGGGTGCCGCGCTTTACGCCGTGGTGCGGAACCACCGAGACCGAGGACTGGCATCGTCGCTATCGCGCCCATGCGGTGGTGACCGGACATCTGCACACCCGCCGGACCGACATCGTCGACGGCACCCGCTTCGAGGAAGTTTCGCTCGGTTACCCGCGACAATGGGATCACGGCCGCGGTTGCGCGGGCTATCTTCGGGCGATTCTCTGACGGATGACCTCGTGATGGCGGTGGAATACCGATGACCGTTCCCGAACATCGAGTGCTTGAGAGCAGGGTACGCGAGCAGTACGAGCGGTTTCCGTTCCCCGACTACTCGAAGTCGAGCGCCGCGGTCCGGTCGCTGGCGAACTCCGACGATCCGGCCCGGATCAACGGGTCCCTGTTCGGCGGCCGCTCGGACCCGTCGGCCTGGTCGATCCTGATCGCCGGCGGCGGCACCGGCGAGAAGACCCTGGGCCTGGCCCTGCTCACCCGCCCGTTCGGGACCCGGATCGTTCACCTGGACCTGAGCGGCCGCTCGCTCGAGGTTGCCGAGAGGTTGTGCCGGGCCGAGGGAGTCGACACCGTCGAGTTCGTGCAGGGTTCGATCTACGACATCCCGTCGCTGCTGCCGGACCGCCGCTTCGACTACGTCCAGTGCATGGGGGTGCTGCACCATCTGCCCGACCCGCAGGGCGGGCTCGACGTGCTCGCCGGCATTTTGACCGACCGGGGCGCGCTGGCGCTGGGCGTCTACGCCGATGTCGGGCGGACGGCGGTGTATCTCGCCCGGGAAGCGATGGGCATCCTGACAGGGGAAGTCGAAGGCCTGGACGAGATCCTGGCCATCGGGCGTTCGGCGATGCAGAGGCTGCCGCAGTCCAACTGGCTGCAGTCGGATCCCGCGATGATGCGGCACATCGGCCAGCACGGGGACAACGCGTTGCTGGACGCCGTGCTGCACGCGTGCGACGTCGCCTATGACGCCCATAGCTTCCGCGAGTTGCTCGACCGGTCGGGCCTGGTGTTCGCCGACCACTGCGAGCCGATCCAGAAGATCGTCTACGACGTGCGGGGCTACGGCTTTACGGCCGATCTGCGCCAACGTATCGCGGCGTTGCCGGAACTGGCACGCAAGCGGTTCCTCGAGCTGTTTCACGGGCGCCTGGTGGTTCAAAGCGCCTACGCGTCACGGGGGACGGCCCATCGCGCCGCCTTCCTCGACGACATGATCCCGCACCGGACGATCTTCAGCACCGTCAGCTGGACCCTGCACACCGGCGGCTGGGTCGAACTGCAGGACAAGCGGTTCGGCGGCCTGCGCATGCAGGTCGGCGAGGCGGCGACCCAATACCTTCTCCGCGTGAACGATGCGCGTGCCAACGGAGAGATCCTGGACGACATGTTCGCCAAGGAACCCGCGTTCGGCGACCGGGATACCCTTCGGCAACGGCTGGAGGGGGAGCTCAGGCCGATCTTCCACTACGATCTGATCAGCCTCTGCGACCGGCCGTACCGGCCGGCTTCCTCGCGATGGGACGCCGGTTAACCGGTCTCGCCCGTGCGTCGCTCGACCCGGAATCCGTCGAAGTACAGACGGTCGAGTTCGGACCGGCGGAAGAAGCGCACGGCGTCCTCCGGCGTCTCCACGATCGGCTCGCCGGGCCCGTTGAACGACGTGTTCATGACCACCGGCACCCCGGTCTCCTGGTTGAAGGTCTCGAGCACCCGCCGGAATCCGCCGCAGTCGGCCGAGACCGTCTGGATCCGGGCGGTGCCGTCGACGTGGGTGATCGCCGGCAGGCGGTTCGAGCGCACCTGCGCGGTGAACAGCATGAACGGCGAGGGCAGCGGCGCCCCCTGGAACCATTCGGCCGCACGTTCCTCAAGGACCGCCGGTGCGAACGGCCGCCAGGCTTCGCGCTTCTTGATGCGGTTGACGCGCGCCCAGTTCTCCTCGCGGCGCGGATCCGCCAGGATCGAGCGGTGGCCGAGTGCGCGCGGGCCGATCTCGCTCCGGCCTTCGAACCAGGCGACCACCGCATCGTCGGCGAGGGCTCGGCCGGCATCCTGTGCCGCGTCGCCGACCGGCGTCACGACCAGATCGCTGCCGGCTTCGCGCAGCGCGCGCTCCACGCTTTCGGGGGAGTGTCGCCGGCCGAGATAGGCCGAGGTCGAGGTCGTGGCGCCCTGCGGCTGCCGCGGCAGGTCCAGGACGTGGTGACTGAGGTAGAGCGCGGAACCGATGGCGAGCCCGGAATCGTCGCAGGTCGGCGGCGCGAACACGGTCTCGAACGGCCCTTCGCGCCAGACCCGGCTGTTGAACGGGCAGTTCAGGGCGCAGCCCCCGGATATCGCAAGGTTCGATGATGGCTGGCCCAGCTTACGGGCGAGCTCGTAAAGCGTCAGCGCCGCCAGCAGGCCCTGCTCCTCGAACAGTTTCTGGGTTGTCGCAGCGAGATCCTTGCTGAACCGCGACAGCTTGGTTTCGGCCGACGGTTCCGGGACGTCGACGCCGGCCTGCCTTGCCCGCCGGTGGGCCTGTTTGATCAGCGTCAGGGCGCTGGCCATGAACTGCTGGTTGCCCGCCTCGTCATGCTCTGGGAAAATCTCCGCGGGATTGTCGTAGACGTTGCCGACCAGGTCCGGTTCGAAGTACCGAGGGCGGCCATAGGGCGCCAGTCCCATCAGCTTCCCCGGCGCCCCTTCGCCGGCGTCGAGCTGCAGGTAGCGGCCGACCCGCATGTACATGTTGCCGGAGGACAGGAAGTTCGGCTGCAGCGGATAGATCCGGTTGCCGCGGCCGAGACAGAACAGGCCGCCGCCGTATCCAAACACGTTCTTGGTGACGCTGCCGTCGGTCGTCAGGATCGCCGCCTCGTCCTGGTCCGACTGGTAGAATGCGCTGGCGGCGTGCGCGGTGTGGTGCGACACCAGTACGCCGGGGACCCGCCTGTGGCGCAGCCGGACTTCGATCGGCAGGTGGAAGGCCTTCAGGTCGGCCCAGTCACCAAGACCCTCCCGGAGCTCCTCGGGAGTGATGGCCCGTAGTGCTCGCAGGGACAGATTGCGATCCCAGATTTGCGGATGGACTGGGAACTCGCGGGTGCCATGGAAGTCGAAGCCGGGCGCCGACGAGTCGATCGGCCGTCCTAGCAGGTGGGCGAAGTCCTTGCGGGTCTCGAACCGCGTGGCGATCAACGCCGCGAATTGCTGACGGGTCTTCGACAGATACTCCATGTGCTCGCGAACGCTGTCGCGCATCGGCCCCGGCACGCCGAGAGGGCCATCGAGGTCGGGTGCGAAATCGAAGCGGAACGCGTCGCTGTCGTAGAAGATGAAGGGCCAGTTCTGGGTCCCGGAGACCGCGACGCAGTCGACCTCGTCGAGGGTCGTGCCGGCGTCGGCCAAGGCCAGCTCGATATCCTCGATGGTCGAGATGCCCGCGTGCTTGACGCGCGTATGCCGCTCGCGCTCGACCAGGGCCCGGATGGCGCCGTCGTGCACGACCGCCACGCCCGCGTCGTGGCCCATGTGTATGCCCAGAACCAGCACGTCCCAAGATCTCCCGTCTGCCCGGCCGACACGATGTCTTGCTCGCCGCCGTCATGACGGGAGGATAGTGGAAGCTGTCAATACCATCCGGCGGCGGCTTGGCGTATTGCCGATTTGCGGTCTGTCGGCTGTCGCCGGCGGCGGTTAGTCTCGCGTCAAAGCAGGAGGAAACCCATGAAGATGCGCGCCGCGGTCCTCAGGACCATCGCCCCCGACCGTCCGTATGCCCGCACCCGGCCGATCTCGATCGAGGAGGTCGAGCTCGACGGCCCGCAGGCGGGCGAGGTGCTGGTGAAGATCGCCGGTGCCGGGCTGTGCCATTCCGACCTGTCGGTGATCGACGGCTCGCGGCCGCGGCCGCTGCCGGTGGCACTGGGGCATGAGGGGGCCGGCACCGTGGTCGAGGTCGGCGTCGGGGTGCGCGACATCGCGCCGGGCGACCCGGTTGTCTTCCAGTTCTCGGCCAGCTGCGGGCGCTGCGAGCGCTGCCTGGAGGGGCGGCCGCAGATCTGCATCGCCCACGGGGCGGCCCGCGCCAAGGGCGAGTTGATGGCCGGCGGCAAGCGGCTGCGCGACGCCCGCGGCGAGCCGGTCAACCACCAGTCCGGCGTGTCGTGCTTCGCCGAGTACGCCACGGTCGACCGCGGCTCGGTGGTCAAGGTCGACAAGGACGTGCCGCTGGCGATGGCGGCGGTGTTCGGCTGTGCGGTGATGACCGGGGTCGGCGCGGCGCTGAACACCGCGGCGATCCGGCCGGGCCAGAAGGTGGCGATCATCGGTCTCGGCGGCGTCGGCCTGTCGGGTCTGCTGGGCGCCAAGCTCGCCGGCCCGTCGGTATTGATCGCGGTCGACGTCAATCCGGCCAAGCTCGGCCTTGCCCGCCAGTTGGGTGCCGACCACGCGATCGACGCGCGGGAGCCCGACCACCTCGACCAGATCCGCGACCTGACCGGCGGCGGCGTCGACGTGGCGGTCGAGCTGGCCGGCAACATCAAGGCACTGGAGACCGGCTATGGCATCCTGCGGACCGGCGGGACGCTGGTGACCGCCGGCCTGTCGCCGGCCGGGGCGGCGTTCCCGATCCATGCCGCCGACCTGGTGACCCGGGAGATCTCGGTGAAGGGCAGCTACATGGGGTCCTGCGTGCCGGTGCGCGACATCCCGCGGTTCATCGAGGCCTACCGCCAGGGCCGGCTGCCGGTCGACCGGTTGATCGGCGAGCACATCGGCTTCGAGGACATCAACCGCGGCTTCGACCGTCTGGCCGACGGCGAGGTGGTGCGCCAGATCCTGGTGCCGCACGGGTGAGCCGGCCGCGACGGCGCGACGCGGGCGCGGCCTAGGTGTTCGCGGCGGCCTTGCGCTCGACCCGCAGCCCGTCGAAATAGAGGCGATCCAGTTCCGAGCTTCGGAAGAAGCGAACCGCGTCCTCCGGTGTCTCGACGATGGGCTCGGCCGGGCCGTTGAACGAGGTGTTGAGCACCACCGGAACGCCGGTCTCGCGGTCGAACGCCTCCAGCACGGCCCGGAAGCCGCCGCCGTCGCGGGCGACGGTCTGGATCCGCGCACTCCCGTCGACATGGGTGATGGCCGGCAGGTCCCGCGACCGGACCCGCGCCGTGAACAGCATGAAGGGCGAGGGTAGCGGCGCCCCGTCGAACCATTCCGCTGCCCGCTCCTCCAGGACCGCCGGCGCGAACGGCCGCCACGCCTCGCGCCTCTTGATGCGGTTGACCCGCTCCCAGTTCCCCCCGGCCCGCGGGTCGGCCAGGATCGAGCGATGCCCGAGTGCGCGCGGGCCGATCTCGCTGCGGCCCTCGAACCAAGCCACGACCGTGTTGTCCGCGAGTGCTCTGCCGGCGTCGGCGGCGGTGTCGCCGACCGGGGTCACCACGAGGTCGTCGCCGGCCTCGCGAAGCGCCCGCTCGACCGTCTCCGGGCCGTGCCGGCGTCCGAGATAGGCCGACGTCGAGGTCTTCGACCCCTGCGGCTTGCGCGGCAGGTCGAGAACGTGATGGGTGAGGTAGAGGGCCGAGCCGATCGCCAGTCCGCTGTCGTCGCAGGACGGCGGGACGAAAACGTTCTCGAACGGGCCCTCGCGCCAGACCCGGCTGTTGAACGGGCAGTTGAGTGCGCAGCCACCGGATATCACCAGGTTCGGCGACGGCCGGCCCAGCTTCTGACCGAGCTCGAACAGGACCAGGGTGGCCAGCAGGTTCTGTTCCTCGAACAGCTTCTGGGTGGTGGCGGCGAGATCCTTGCTGAACGGCGAAAGCCTCGTTTCGGCCGTAGGCTCGACATGGGTGTAGCCCATCTTCCTGGCGCGGGCCTTGGCGCGGTCGACCAAGGTCTGGGCGTACATCAGATGGTCGTCGCCGTCGCTGGGCCGGCTCGACGACAGCATCAGTTCCGGGCGGTCGTAGGCGTTGCCGACCAGATCGGGGTCGAAGAACCGGGGCTTGCCGTACGGGGCGAGGCCCATGAGCTTGCCGGGGGCACCGAGGCCGCTGTCGAGGCGCAGGTGACGGCCGACCCGAATGTATGTGGGGCCGGAGGTCAGGAAGTTGGGCAGCAGCGGAACGAGCTTGTTGCCCCGCCCCTGGGCGAACAGCCCGCCGGCGTGTCCGAACCGGCTCTTGGTGGCGCCGCCGTCGGCGGTGAGGATTGCCGCCGTATCGAAGTCCGACTGGTAGAACGCGCTCGCGGCATGCGCGGTGTGGTGGGAGATCAGGATGCCGGGCAGACGCCGGCGCCGCAGCCGCACTTCGACCGGCATGTGGAACACGCCGTGCCGCACCCAACCGCCGAGCTCCTCGGCGAGTTCGCCTCCCGACATCTGCCGAAGGGCACCCAGCGACAGGTTGCGGTCCCAAATGTTGGGATAGAAGGGAAACTCGCAGGTGCCGTGGAAGTCGAAGCCGGGAGCGTCGATATCGACCGGACGCGCGCTGAGCCTGACGTAGTCGCTCGGCCTTCCGAACCACCCGACCATGCTTGCGCGGAAGGCATTGCGCTGGTCGGCCATCGCCTTGACGTGATCCCGGGTCCGCTCCTGAAAGGCCGGGGGCACGCCGAGCGGGCCAGCCATCGCGGGCGCGAAGTCGAACCTGAATTCCGCCTGGTCGTAAAAGATGAACGGCCAGTTCTGGGTTCCCGTGATCGAGACGTAGTCGACGTCGTCGATCGTCGCCCCGGCATCGGCGAGGGCGAGCTCGATGTCGTCGATCGTTGCGATGGCCGCGTGCTTCACGCGGGTGTGGCGCTCGCGCTCCACGAACGCAACGATCTCGCCGTCGTTCACCACCGCGACGCCGGCGTCGTGGCCCATGTGTATGCCGAGGATCAGCACGCTCTCAATCCCCCCTCGAGGCGGTCCGCCGCGGCACACATCCGACGGCGGTCAGTTCGGGTTGCGGGCCGCCGTGGCCTCGACCACGGCCGACAGATCTCCGTAGGCATCGAAGATGCTTTCGGAATCGCGGTAGTCCCGGAGCGCGACCACGCTGAGCACCTTGCCGTGCAGCAGGACCGACTGGTGGAGCATGACGCGCGGGAACGGAGTGCCGTCGGAGCCTGCGACGCTCAGCACGGTCGCCAGGACCGGTCCGTAGCGGTCGCGGTGGACGATGCCGAGTTCCTGCTTGCCGCCTGCGGGCAAGGTGGTCCAGATCTTCGCGAGGTCGTCGGCGAGTCGGGCGATATCCGCCTTGTAGTCGGTAACGCCACGGTCGGCCAACGCCTGGGCGATCGCGTCGGCGAGGGTGGCCTGGTCGAAGGCGAAGACCGGCTCCAGATGCGTCTCGGCGATCATGAAGTACCCGAAGCGGTGCAGGCTGGGAGGATCGCCGTTGCGCCAGCCGGGAATCCGCTCGCAGTCGCCGAAGGCGAGCAGCGGCACGAAGGCCGGGCCGGTGGCAAGCTTGAGCTGCTCCATCAGGCCCTGGTCGGCCGGCTGGTCCGGATCGAAGAAGCAATCGCCGTCGGCGAGCGCGACGGTCAGCTCGACGTCGCCGATCGTCACGACCCGGTCCTCGCGCGCCGCCGCCGGGCCGGCCGACACGGCGATGGCCACGGCGAGCGCCAGGGCCACGAGGGTCGTCGGGCGGAGACGCCTCGCCACCGCCCCGGCCTACTCGCCGACCGGCTCTGTCACGATGCAGGAGAACATCGGCCGCATCGGCTCGGCCGACAGGTTCTGCTGATGGTTCAGGATGAACGCCAGGTCGACCGCCTTGTACGCCTCGACCTGCAGGCTCGCCGCCTGCTCGAAGCACGCCTTCGCCGCCGTGAACGTCACGCCGCTCTCGATCACCTGGTTGCCGATGATCGTCACCAGCATCCAAACCAGCTTCATGTTCCGCCTCCAGAACTCGAAGACCGGCACACTAGCAGGGCCGTCGTCCGGTTTCACGGGCCGGTAGTCGATACATGTCGCTTCCTGGCCGACCGTTGCAGGCCGGCATCGGTGGCGTGGTCGGGACACCCGATGGCGGGACCCGGGGATCGACAGGGCGGCGTGCCGTGGCAAGGTGCGGGGACGAGCGATGGAGGTGGTACGGGTGATGACGAGAGCCGAGACGATGACGTGGCGGCGGGAGACCCGGAGCCGGTTGATTGAGGCCCGGCTCGCCGTGCCGGTGGACGAACGCGAGCGCCGCGCGACACGGGCGCTGGCAGTGTTGACGGAGGCGGTCGAACTGACCCGTTTCTCGGTCATCGGCCTGTACTGGCCGTTCCGCGGCGAGATCGACCTGCGTCCGCTGGCACGGTCGCTGATTGCGTCGGGTACCCGGGTCGGCCTGCCGGTGGTGGTCGCGCGCGACGAGCCGGTGGAGTTCCGCGAGTGGGCGCCGGACGTGCCGATGACTCGCGGCGTGTGGAACATTCCGATCCCCGACGGCACGCCGACCGTCTATCCGGCGTGCCTGGTCGTGCCGCTCGTCGGCTTCGACGGCGCGGGATACCGGCTCGGCTACGGCGGCGGCTACTACGACCGGACGCTCGCCGCCCGGCGTCCGCACCCCTGGGCCATCGGTCTCGGTTTCGATCTCGGTCGGCTCGACACGATCCACCCGCTCGACCACGACGTGCCGATGGACGGGATCGTTACCGAGAGCGGCGCCACGCGCCACGACCGCGTCGGCTCGGCTGTGCCGGATCCCGAGCGGGAGGCAGGGTTCGCCTCGCCGGCATGCCTGCTGTCGGAGTTGCCGGACACCGACCCTGGACCCTGGCGGTAGGCGGGGATCACTCGGGCCTGGGCTCGACGATCGGCTGGTGGAAGTGCTCGGCCCAACCGATCAGCATCGCGACCGTGCCGGGAGCGCCTGGATCGACCAGCGGGCACACCACGGTCTCGTACCAGGACCGAAGGCCCAGTCGGGTCCGGTAGGCGATGCGTTGGAACCGCGGGGTCTTCCCTCCCACCACGGAGCCGTAGAGGGCGGCCAGTTGATGCTGGGTGCCCTGGTCGGTGATCTCGGAGAGGCGCAGCCCGGTATTGTCCCGCGGGGTGTGCGCCACGATGTCGGTGCCGACCAGCCGGTAGCGGAAGTCGCCGCCCGGTTCCAGCACGTCGACCAGGAACGTATAGGGCAGAAGCGCCCGCATCGCCGACGGGTCGACGGCGTCGCGGCCCGGCATCGGCCGTTCGCCCCGCAAACGCCGCCAATGCTCCAGCCCGTTCCGGCAGATCGCCGACGTCAGCGACTCCGGGTCGGCGACCGGCAGGGATACGGCCTGCACGACGATCTGGTCCGCCCGCACGCGTCGGTCCGTGTTCAGTCCGCGATTGAGCACGACGTCCCCGTTGGCCCGCCCCCCCGGTGGCGACATCAGACCCGAGGACCGCTCCGGCGTCCAGGGATTCGAGGTCCGTTGCCAGGCGGAGAGCGGCTACTGGGTCGTCGCCGAGGCCGGCAGCAGGCCCAGTGACAGGAGGGTCTCGCGCGTCCAGCCGGTCATCTTCGCCGGGTCGGGGCCGGCCTCCTCGACCAGCACCGCCAGGGTCGCGCGATACTTCGCGGCGTTCCGGTCGGCTTCGGTGCCGGGCGCCGTATGTGCCCGCGTCAGTAGCGTCCGGACGATCTCCTCGGGGAAGACGTCCCACTCCGCCGTGCCGTTCGCGGTTTCGGTCTTACGCTGCTGCAGGAGCATCCGGGTCGCTTCGGGGTCCGCGTCCGAGACCGCGAAGCCGTAGAGCAGCCGATAGTCCGGCGGCAGCCCGGCCCGGAGCAGTTCCGCCAGGATCTCGCGCCGCTCGGCATCCCGTTCGGGCGAGCTGGGTTCCGGGTCCAGGACGTGGCGGCCGAGCGCAAATCTCAGGCTGTCGACCGCGCAGACGCTGGGCGCGCGCACGAACCGCTCGCCGTCGCGGATCGCCGCCGCCCGCTGGATCGCCGGCAGGACCACGAGGTTCTGGTAAAATTCCAGGGCCGCCCGGCACTCGGCCTCTCGGGCATGCCGGTTGTAGGCCCAGGTGGCAGCCAGCAGCGCGACGACGGACAGGACAACCACCGCCGGGATGCTCGACGGCTGCCAGCCGTCCCGGATCACGATCCACGCCATGTAGACGATCACGGCGATCGCCCACAGCACGCCGGTGGCCATGGCGTAGACCAGATAGTCCAGCGCCTCCCAGCCGCCACCGGCGAACTTGCCGATGAGCAGGAACGTGACGGCCAGCGCGAGGAACGGAATGGTCACGTACAGAAGCGTCACGGCATCCCTCAACATCCGTTGCGCTGCCCAGCCGGCCGGCATCTACCACCCCCCACCGCCGCCACCGCCGCCACCGCCGCCGGACGAGCCGCCGCCGCTGGAGAAGCCGCCGCCGGACGAGCCGCTGCTCGACGGCCGTGACATGGCGTGCGAGGCGGCGCTGCCGAGCCCCTGGGACAGCGCTCCGGCGAGGGTTCCCGCCTTTGCGAACCCGGTACCACGGCCCCGATACCACCTGGGTCGGTAGGTGGACCGGTCGAACGGCTTGTCGGTGCTGGCCTCCAGCCGCGTCATGACCTTGTCGGTCCACTCCTCCTCGACGCCGAGCGCCATGGCGTAGGGCAGGTGGGCCTCGAACAGCGCCTCGGTGACCTCCGGTTCGCGGCCGGCACTGTTCAGGCGGTCGGCCTCGGCGACCGACAGGTAGAGGCGATAGCCTTCGATTGCGTCGAGGGTCTCGCGGCCGAGTCGGGTCGGGGCCTTCATCAGGAACCAGAAGGCGACCGTCAGCAGGACCGGCAGGGCGGCGACCGGCATGGCGGCGGGTGCCACGAAGTCGGTCAGGATCAGCCCGACGACGGCGGCGGCCAGGAACGCCACGGCGCCGCCGAGCAGCTGCCCGAGCGACAGGACGACCCGGACCGGGGTTCCGGCGGAGAGCGCCCTGGACCAGCGCCCCGTCACGAGGATGACCATGGTCGTGCCGAGCGTCAGCAGGGCGGTGCCGAACACCGCCATGACGGACACGACAAGCCAGGCGTCTTGGCCGGTGGCGTCGATCACCAGGCTGCTCAGGGTCGCGGCGACGGCGATCAGGGCGCCGATCAGCCAGGGTCGAGCGTTGCCGCGGAAATACGCCTGGCCGTACTCCCAGTCGAAAGCGTCGAGCAGGACCGACGACGCCTTGCCCATGACGGGCTCGTACTCGGAGCCGAACGAAATCGAGTCGCCATCGCCGGCGAACAGGGTCCCGAACACCACCCGCTCGCCGGGCGGCAACTTGCCATGGGCGCCCTTTGCGGCGGCAAGCGTGTACCGGTCGTCGCCGTCATCCTCGATCACCAGCCGACGCTTGGTGGCGAGGCTGGTGATCGCCACGGTCAGGGCTCGCCCGATGCTGAAGTCGGTGCCGAAACCGCCGTGCCAGATGTAGCCGACGGCCACCGGCGACAGGTCGTCCGGGGCCTCGAACCGCGGGAACACCACGCCTTTCCGAGGATCGCGCCCGACCCGGCTCCACACCACCAGGAAGTAGACCAGCAGGGCCGCCAGCAGCAGCGTTCCGAGCGCCAGACCCTTGTTGTCGAGGACGATCCGACCCGTCACCGCCGCCCCGGTGGGTCGGGCGACCAGGCCGGCGGGCCACGCCGCCGCGATCGTCAGTCCCTCGCCCGAAAGCAGGGCGCGGGTCGTCGCGATCCGCAGGGTGCCACTCTTGCGCTCGACCACCTTGAAGTCGTTGCCCTGGGCGCCGCGCGGCCCGGTGTAGGCGTCCACCTGCTCGATCGCGGCAGCATCGGGCAGATGCACGGTGGCGGTCGCCCGTTCGATCGGAAATGCCCAGGAGTTGCCGGTGACGTTCCAGTACAGCTCGTCCTGGTCCGCCCAGTGATAGAGCTGCCGGCTGGTGTCGTAGGCGATCGTGTAGCGGTAGCGTCCGGGCCGCAGCAGCACCTCGGGGTGGCCGATGTAGATCCGCACGCCGGCGTTCAGGTCCTCGGTGTGATAGGGCTCGGGTCTGCCGTCGCGCTCGATCCGGTCGATCTCGAAGCCGACCCGCTGGTTCAGGCCGTACTCGGTCAGGCTGCGGGTCGGAAAGTCCCGGTATATGCCGCGCCGGATATTGTCCCCGTTGGCGACGACCTCGATGGTCTCGACCACGCGCAGCCAGCCGTCGGATCTGACGGTCACGTCGGAGTCGAAGGACAGAATGCGTTCTTCCTGGGCCGCCGACGGGGCGGTCGTCACGGCCAGGAGTCCGACGATTGCCGCGATCGCGAATGTCAGACGGCTGAGGACGGACGCGATCACGGCGGTGAACCTCGCCGGCTAGAAGCTGACGTTCGGCAGGGCCCGGTCGCCGGCCTGCTCGATCTCGAAGTACTCGCGCAGCTCGAACCGGAACCAGCCGGCGATCAGGTTGCTCGGAAAGGTCTCGATCAGCGTGTTCATGTCGCGCACGGTGCCGTTGTAGTACCGCCGCGCCATCTGGATCTGGTTCTCGAGGTCGCCGAGGGTCTGCTGCAGCTCGACGAAATTCCCGTCGGCCTTCAGCTCGGGATAGTTCTCGGCGACCGCGAACAGCCGCGTCAGCGCCGCGGACAGCCCGCTCTCGGCCGCCTGGCGGGCCGCCGGCGAGTCGCCGGCCGCGGCCTGTACCCGGGCCCGCTGCTCGGTGACCGCTTCCAGCACCCCGCGTTCGTGCTGGGCGTAGCCCTTCACGGTGTTGACCAGGTTGGGGATCAGGTCGGCGCGCCGCTTGAGCTGGACGTCGATGCCGCTCCATCCTTCGCGGACCCGCTGCCGCAGCGCAACCAAGCGGTTGTAGGTCAGGACGCCCCAGCCGCCGACGAGAACGGCTACGGCAACGATCACCAGCGAACCCGTCGACATTCCGGCCATGTGCCACACTCCCGGCATTGCGTTCTGCGACAAACGGGTTCGGCGTTCAAACGCGCGATCCTCGTTTCAGTCGAGAGGTCTTGGGAGAGTAGCGTTTTCCGAACGAATCCTCGAATCGATTTCACGGTTTCGACCGGTGGAGGAGGCGATGGCTCGGTCGTCGTGCCGGACGAGGGTGCGGCTTCGCGACGGCGAGCGCCTGTAGACGCCAGTATTCCCGGCTTCCGGACCAGACGGGCCGGGCCGGTGAGCCGATCTTTCGACGATTGTTGCAGTGTTCGGACAAAAAAATTGCCCGGAAGCGGGGGCTTCCGGGCAAGTTGAACAGGGAGGCTTCACGTCTGGGAGACGTAGGACCCCGAAGGGCCCTGCTCTGAGCGGGGGGCTCAGAGGATGTTGCAACGCAACATCTGAACATTAGGACAAATAGGTTGCGGAAGCCTTAACGACCATTCGCAAAACAACAGTTCCGATATGCGTCAGGCGCATGGCTCGCGATGCTGAATCGCCGAGGCGGAATGGCTGGGTTCGCAAACCCGCTCAGAACTGCGATTTCGCGACCTCCTGGATCAGGAAATCCCGGAGCACCGTGATCCGCTTGGAGTGCCGAAGCTCCTCCGGATACACGAAATAGGCCGGCACCTGCGGTCCTTCCAGGTCCGGGACGACCCGGATCAGATTGACGTCTTCCCGCGCCATGTAGTCGGGCAGCGCGGCGATGCCGATGCCGGTCTGCACGGCCCGGTACATGGCGAAGTAGTTGTTCACCCGCAGCACCGAGGTCGGCCGGCCGCGCGGCCCGGCGGCGACGTCGAGCAGCCAGTTGACGTTCGGGAACGGCGGGTGCGCGGTCTCGCCGTAGATCACCAGCCGGTGGTCGACCAGGTCGGCCGGCGAGCGCGGGACCCCGGCGTTCTTCAGGTAGGAGGGCGCCGCGTAAAGGTGGAACTTGATGGTCTTGAGGTGGCGCTGGATCAGGTCCGGCTGGCGCGGCGGGGTCAGCCGGAGGGCCACGTCGGCCTGGCGCATCGACAGGTCGAGCTCGGAATCGTTCAGGATCAGCGTCAGGCTGATCTCCGGATACAACTCCAGGAACGCGCCGATCCGCGGGGTCAGCCAGTTCGAGCCGAGCGCGACCGTGGTGGTCAGCCGGAGCGGGCCCTTCGGGCGGTCCTTGCCCTCGGACAGGATCGCCTCGGTGGTCGCCAGTTTGGCGAACACGTCGCGCGCGGTCTGGTACAGGATCTCGCCCTGCTCGGTCAGGATCAGGCCGCGGGCGTGCCGGTGGAACAGCGGCACCCGCAGGCTCTCCTCGAGATGGCTGATCTGGCGGCTGACCGCGGACTGGCTGAGATTCAGCGTGTCGCCGGCGTGCGTGAAACTGCCGGCCTCGGCGACCGCATGAAAGACCCGAAGCTTGTCCCAGTCCATATCCCGCCCGCCGACACTGGCGCGGTCTCGACCGCGCCCTCTATCTCTACACGAGACCGGGCTCCGGGTTAACCCTCTCGTCCGACGGGCCTATTCGGGACGTGTCGGCGTCGTGCCCGCCGGTCACTCGGCCGCGGCTGCCTGGGAGGCGTCCTCGAGCTCGGCGAGATAGCGTTCGGCTTCGAGGGCCGCCATGCAGCCCATGCCGGCGGCGGTCACCGCCTGGCGGAACACCTTGTCGACGCAGTCGCCGGCGGCGAACACGCCCGGCACGGTGGTGCGGGTCGAGCCGGCCTGGGCGATCAGGTAGCCCTCCTCGTCGACCGGCAGGTGGCCGCGGAACGCCTTGGTCGCCGGATCGTGGCCGATCGCCACGAACATCCCCTCGGCCGGGATCACCGTGGCGTCGCCGGTGCGGACGTTCTTGATGCGGACCGATTCGACGCCGGCGAACGGGCCGTCGCCGCCCTGCACCTCGTCGACCACGCTGTCCCAGATCACCCGGATCTTCGGGTTCCGGAACAGCCGGTCCTGCATGATCTTCTCGGCGCGCAGCGTGTCGCGGCGATGCACCAGGGTCACCGAGCTGCAGATATTGGCGAGGTACAGCGCCTCCTCGACGGCGGTGTTGCCGCCGCCGACCACCACCACGTCCTTGTTGCGGTAGAAGAAGCCGTCGCAGGTGGCGCAGGCCGAGACGCCGCGGCCGTTGAACTGCTGCTCGCTCGGCAAGCCCAGCCAGCGGGCCTGGGCGCCGGTCGCGACGATCACCGCGTCGGCCAGGTAGACGTCGCCGGTGTCGCCGACGCAGCGCAGCGGGCGAGCCGAGAAGTCGACGTCGACGATGACGTCGCTGACGATCTTCGTGCCGACGTTCTCCGCCTGCTTCTGCATCTGCTCCATGAGCCACGGGCCCTGGATCACGTCGGCGAAGCCCGGGTAGTTCTCGACCTCGGAGGTGATGGTCATCTGGCCGCCCGGCTGAAGCCCGGCGACGAGCATCGGCGAAAGGTTGGCGCGCGCGGTGTAGATGCCGGCGGTCAGCCCGGCCGCACCTGCGCCGATGATGAGAACCTTCACGCGATGCTCGGCCATCGACTCCTCCGTTCGTGGGACCCGCCCAACATAGTGACGGTGCCGGATCGTCTCAACCGAGCTGGGCGTCACACCTGCGTTGCCGTACCGGCGTCGGTCAGCCGCCGCAGCGCCGTGCGGTCCAGGCGCCAGAACCGCTTGCTGTCGAGCAGGGCCGCACCGATCCCGTCGTACAGCGCCATGGCCGCCGTGTTCGCCGAATCGGTGCTCCAATCCAGCCGCTCGAACCCGCGTTCGAGGGTCAGGGCGGCCAGCCGACTCAGCAGTGCCTGCGCGATCCCCGATCGTCGGGCGGTCGGATCGACATAGAGATCCTTGAGGTACAGGCAGGGCAGGGCGTCGGCACCGGGGAACTGGACGTTGAAGAACGCGGCGCCGACGACGCGATCGTCCTGCTCGGCGATCAGCGCCTGGACCAGGCCGTCCGGTCCGATGCGCAGGCGCCGCAACCGATCGGCGGTGACATCCGGCGGCTCGGCCAGGCCTTCCTCGTAGTGCGCCGCGATCCGATGCACGACGTTGGCGAGCAGATCGGCGTCCTGGGGACCGGCCTCGCGGATGCCGACGCCCGCCCCGGGCCCCGGCACGTTCAGAACCCGAACATGTGATCGAGCGAGAACGCCGCGCCGTCGCGGATCAGGCCGTGGTAGCCGAACAGCCGGCAGGTGGTGTCGCGGATCAGCACGTAGCCGCCGCCGGCCGCCTTGGCGAGGTCGTCGGCCGCGAACGTCTCCGAGGCCCGCCACAGCCGCGAGCCGCCGCACGGGATCGCGAGCGGCGCGTGCGCGATCGCCTCGCCCGCGGCCGAGGTCAGGACCAGGTCGGTCTCCGAGACCGCGTGCCAGGGCGTCGACGCCGGGTAGATCAGGTGGCACATCGTGTCGACCCGGTCGAGGTCGTGGCCGAGCCGCAGGAACAGCCGGGTCGACAGGCCCGGCGGCGGGCTGCCGTAGCTCTGCGGCTCGCCCTTGAAGGTGAGCACGCCGTTGAACACGTGGCCGCCGAAGCTGGTGTCGGCGGCGTGGCCGGTCCGGGTGTCCTCGTAGCGGAACAGCCCGTGCAGCCAGCCGTCGGGGGCGTCGTCAGCGCCGGCCTCGAAGTCGTAGATCAGCTCCAGGTGGCCGTAGCCGGACGGCAGGCCGCTGCCGTCGACCAGGGCGCCGGCCTCGATCGCCACGCTGTCGGAGCGCGCCAGCACGCCGAACCGGTGGCGGGCGGCCTCGATGCCGTCGGCGTCGTAGACCACGGCCTGCAGCGGCAGGCGGGTCTGCGCGGTCGACATCGGGGTCGGCAGCGCGAACGACCGGTAGCGGTCGAGCGGCAGGATCGGCGCCGGCAGGATCCAGCCCTTGCCCAGGTGCTTCGACGCCTCGGCGATCCGCGGATCGGGCTTGAGGTCGACCCGCTCGACGTTGACGTGGGCGATCCGGTTGCGGCGGTTGCCGGCCAGGATCTCGTAGCGCGGCCGCACCACGTGCTTGCCGGCCTGCAGCTCGAACTGCGCCGGCCAGCGTTCCTCGGGGAACAACTCGGCGGGGTCGAGGGCGCGGCTGCCGAAGCCGGGGATCTCCTCGTCGAACGGCCGGATCTCGTCGCGGCCCATCAGGTTCAGGCCGATGGCGCCGGCCGGGACCGGCGACGGGTGGGCGTTCTGCAGCCACAGGGTCACGCGCTCGCCGTCCTTCGGTGCCGGCAGTCCGGCGTACAGGTCGGCCGGCCAGGCGTTGGCGTCGTGGGTGCAGGACAGCTCGTCCTCGGCGTCGCCGTAGGTGTCGACCGCGTACTTCACCACGTCGTGGCCGCGGGCGCCGATGGCGTGGACGAACAGGGTGCCGGTGAAGTCGCCGAGGCCGAAGCGGCTGCGCACCTCGGCGCTGTCGATGACGATGCCGGAGACACCGTCGCCGAGCGGCTGCTCCCAGGTCGCCAGCACGCCGCCGTCGGCATCGAACAGCCGCAGCCACAGCCGCAGGCCGGTGCCGCCGTAGCCGGCCCAGTAGTTGGCGGTGACCAGCCGGGTATGCCGGCCGGCCTCGTCGCGCAGGAAGCCGTGGTTGGTGGCGAAGTTCAGCGGGTCGAGGTAGTTCCGCTTGTTGGTCAGCAGGGCGTCCGGCAGCCGGACCGCGTCCAGGGTGACCAGCTCGACGCCCTCGGGCACCAGGTGGCGGATGTGGTCGGCGACCCGGGCGGCGTCGAATCCGGCGATCAGCACCGACCGGGCGGCCGTCGTCGGCAGCTCGGTGACCGGGCGGGCGGCATGGCCCAGGATGTCCTCGCCGATCCGCTCGATCGCCTGGACGAACACGTCGGCGACTGTCAGCCGGCCGAGGTCGTGCAGCTCGGCCAGGGTGCCGAGATGGCCCATCGGGTCGTACAGCGCGACCGGCCCCATTCCGGCCAGCCGGGTCAGCAGGGCGTCCAGCGCCTCGGCCGTCAGCGGGTGACCGACCGCCTTGAAGAAGCTGAAGCCCCTGCCGTTCTGGTTCGAGAAGGTGTCGATCTTGAGGGCCATGGCGCGCGTCCCGGTGCGGTCGGAGCGGAGTCGGTCGGATGCATACCCGACCGGGGCGCTCCCGGCAACGCGGCCGGATGGCTCAGAGGGAGGGCGCGGCCGTCACCCGGCGGCGAGCAGGCCGCGCTCGGCCAGCCGGCGGTGCAGCAGGGCGCCGACCCGCGGGGTCTCGTCGAGCGGCGGGTGCGACCAGGTTTCGATGCGGCCCTCGAACGGCCGGGTGAAGCCGTCGGCGCGCAGCCGGGCGTGGAACGCGGCGAGCCGGCCGCTCTCCGGCTCGACCGTGGCGATGTGCACCGGCTTGCCGGTGGCGCAGGCCTCGGAGGCCATGTTCACGGAGTCGGAGGTCACGACCAGCGCATCGGCCAGCGCCAGGAACGCCAGGTAAGGGTTCTCGCCCTCGCCGGTCCACACGATGCCCGGGCAGCCGGCCAGACCGTCGCGCAGCGCCGTCCGGGTGGCCTGATCGGTCCGGCGCGAGGCTGCGACCAGCAGGCCGGCACCGGCCTCGGAGACCGCCCGCAGCTGCCCGATGAAGCGGGCGACGGCGTCGGCCGAGAAGTCGTAGCGCTTGTTGCTGCCGCCGACCATGACCCCGACCAGCGGGCGGGGCAGGCCCGCGACCTCCGGCTCCCACTGCCGGGCGGCCGCGGCCAGCACCGCCGGGTCGTGCGGGTTCAGGGCGCCGAGCGTAGTGACCACGTTGGGGCCACGGGCCGGGTCGTGCTCGGGCACGATCAGCATGTCGAAGCGGCGCGGATCCAGGCGCGGGTCCTGGATGTGGGCCAGGAAGGCGCGGCCGCCGGACAGCCGCCTGATCGCCAGGGCGGCGCCGGCGGTGCGCCGGCCGCAGGAGATCACCACGTCCGGCCAAGGCGCGGTCAACGGGTCGCCGCCGGCCGTCGCCGGGACGCCCGGAACGCAGGCCAGCGCCGGCAGCGCCCGCAGCAGCCAGCTCGGATGGATGTGCTTGACGATCGGCGTCAGCCCGGCCGCCTTGGCCAGGCCCAGACATTGGATTCGCATGCCGACGGTGCCGTCGGTCAGGATCCAGGTCAGCGGCTGCCGATGGTCGGGAACGGTCTCGGACGCGGCCGGTTGTGCGAGAATCTTGGTCATTTATATCGCGTTCGTGTAATAATCTTGCGTCACTGGTATGGCACGCCTATGTTGATTGCGGGCGCCGAGCGCGCCGATCCCTTTGACCCACGACAACACCATCCCCCGACAGCCACTGAGATGGGAGCCGCGCGATGCGTCGCGTGAAACTTGACCGGATCGATCGACGCATTCTGCGCGATCTCCAAGACGACGGCCGCATGACCAATGTCGACCTGGCGAGCCGGGCCGGCATTTCGGCCCCGCCCTGCCTGCGGCGCGTGCGGGCGCTGGAGGAGGCGGGGTACATACGGGGATACCACGCCGACATCGCGCCCGAAATGCTGGGCTTCACGGTGACGATCTACGCCCATGTCGGCCTGACCAGCCAGGCCGAGGGCGATCTCGCGCGCTTCGAGCAGATGGTCGGCGATTGGCCGGAGGTCCGCGAGTGCCACATGCTGATGGGCGAGGCGGACTTCCTGCTGAAGATCGTCGCCAGGGACTGGGACGCCTTCCAGCGCTTCCTGACCTCCAAGCTGACGTCGGCGCCGCTGGTCTCCAACGTCAAGACGGCGCTGGTCATCCGCACCCGCAAGCGCCTGCCGGGCGTGCCGATCGAGGAGGAGCCGGACGACGATCACGACGAGGAGCACGCCGCCGACTGAGGCGGCCCGGGCCGACATGCCGTCGCTCCCTGGGTCCCGGCTCGCCGCTGTGCGTCGGCCGGGATGAGGGCTTGTAGTTCGGGCCTCATCCCGGACGGGCACGCCGACGGCGGGTCCGATCCGGGACCCACAAACTGCTCCGTAGCTCGGAACCGTCGCCCTACTGGATGGCGATCGACAGGATTTCCAGGCTCTTGGCGCCGCGCGGGGTCGCCACCTCGACGGAGTCGCCGACCCGCTTGCCGATGAGGGCGCGGGCGATCGGCGAGGACGTCGAGATCATGCCCTTCGACAGGTCCGCCTCGTAGGGCCCGACGATCGTGTACTTGGTCTCTTCGTCGGTGTCCTCGTCGGCGACCTCGACGGTGACGCCGAAGGTGACCGTGTCGCCGGACAGCTTCTTGACGTCGATGACCTCGCACCGGCTGACGACGTCCTCGAGCTCGGCCACCCGCCCCTCGATGAAGGACTGGCGTTCGCGCGCGGCGTGGTACTCGGCGTTCTCCGAGAGATCGCCGTGCTCACGCGCCTCGGCGATCGCCTTGATCACCGCCGGCCGCTCGACCGTCTTGAGCTGCCTCAGCTCTTCCTGCAGACGCTGAAAGCCGCCCGCTGTGATAGGAACCTTGTCCATCGGCCCACGCTATCCGTTCACCTGCGATACCAGCCCGACTGTCTCGGGCGTCGTCCTTACCGCGCCGCCACTGCTGCGCCGCCGTCTCCCGCCATGTCGGGGAACCGCATCGGCTCCCCGTCCACGCCGCGACCGTCAGAACGACCCGGTCAAGTAGGACTGCAGGGGAGCCACTTCAAGGCGCCCGGCCTTCATCGCCGCGATCGCTCGAACCGCCGCGCGGGCGCCCTCGACGGTCGTGTAATAGGGAATATTGTGGGTCAGGGCGGTGTGGCGCAAGCTGAAACTGTCCCGGATGGCCTGGGCGCCCTCGGTGGTGTTGATCACCAGATCGACGTGACCGGACAGCATGTTGTCGACGATGTGCGGCCGCCCCTCCAGCACCTTCTTGACCCGATGGGCCGGGATCTGCTCGGCCTCCAGCGCGTCCGCGGTGCCGGCCGTCGCCATCAGCCCGAAGCCCAGGCGGTGCAGGTCGCCGGCGATCTTCACCAGTGCGGCCTTGTCGGAATCGCGCACCGAGACGAACACCGTGCCGGTCTCCGGCAGCACCACGCCGGCGCCGAGCTGCGACTTGGCGAACGCCCGGTCGAAGCCGCGGTCGATGCCCATGACCTCGCCGGTCGAGCGCATCTCCGGGCCGAGGATGATGTCGGTGCCGGGGAACCGCGCGAACGGGAACACCGCCTCCTTGACGGCGATATGGCCGAGCGGCCGCTCCGACAGGCTGAACGACGCCAGCTTCTCGCCGGCCATCACCCGCGAGGCGATCTTGGCGATCGGGTTGCCGGTCGCCTTGGCGACGAACGGCACGGTCCGGCTGGCGCGCGGGTTGACCTCGAGGATGAAGACCTCGCCGTCCTTGACCGCGAACTGCACGTTCATCAGCCCGACCACGCCGAGGCCGCGGGCCAGCATCTCGGCCTGGCGCTTGACCTCGTCGACGATGCTGTCGGGCAGCGACACGGGGGGGAGCGAGCAGGCGCTGTCGCCGGAGTGGATGCCGGCCTCCTCGATGTGCTCCATGACGCCGGCGATGAACACGTCGGTGCCGTCGGCGACGGCGTCCACGTCGATCTCGGTGGCGTTGCGCAGGAAGCTGTCGATCAGCACCGGATTCTTGCCCGACACCACGACGGCGGTGCGCATGTAGCGGCGCAGCCCCTCGATGTCGTGCACGATCTCCATGGCGCGGCCGCCCAGCACGTAGGACGGCCGGATCACCACCGGGTAGCCGATGGTCTCGGCGATCTTCTCGGCCTGCTCGGTCGAGGTGGCGGTGCCGTTCTCCGGCTGGCGCAGCTTCAGCTTGTGCAGCAGTTTCTGGAAGCGCTCGCGGTCCTCGGCCAGGTCGATGGCGTCCGGCGAGGTCCCGAGGATCGGGATCTGCGCCTTCTCCAGCGCCGCCGCCAGCTTCAGCGGGGTCTGGCCGCCGAACTGCACGATGACGCCCAGCACCTCGCCGTTGGAGCGTTCGAGCTCGACGATCTCGGTGACGTCCTCGGCGGTCAGCGGCTCGAAGTACAGCCGGTCCGAGGTGTCGTAGTCGGTCGAGACGGTCTCCGGGTTGCAGTTGACCATGATGGTCTCGAACCCGGCCTCCGACAGCGCGTAGGCGGCGTGGACGCAGCAGTAGTCGAACTCGATGCCCTGGCCGATCCGGTTCGGGCCGCCGCCCAGGATCACGATCTTGCGACGGTCGGTCGGGTCGGCCTCGTTCTCGGCCGCCAGCGCGCCGTCCGGGCCGACCATGCCGGTCTCGTAGGTCGAGTACATGTACGGCGTGTCGGACGGGATCTCGCCGGCACAGGTGTCGATCCGCTTGAACACCGGGCGCACCCCGGCGCCGCGGCGGCGGGCCGCAACCACGTCCTCGTCATGGGCGGTGAGCTGGCCGAGGCGGGCGTCCGAGAAGCCCATCGACTTGGCCCGCACCCAGTCGGCCGGGCTGTCCGGCAGGCCGTCGGCCGCCAGCTTCGCCTCGGCGTCGACGATCTCCTTCATGCGCGCCAGGAACCACGGGTCGATGTGGCAGGCGGCGTGCACCTCCTCGATCGTCATCCCGACCCGCAGGGCCTGGGCGACCTTCAGCAGCCGGTCGGCGGTCGGGGTGCTCAACTCGGCGGTCACCCGCTGGCGGTCGATCTCGCCGCCCTCGGTGCCCGGCAGCTCGATCGGGTCCAGACCGACCAGCCCGGTCTCCAGCCCGCGCAACGCCTTCTGCAGCGATTCCGCGAAGGTCCGGCCGATCGCCATGACTTCGCCGACCGACTTCATCGAGGTGGTCAGCCGGGCGTCGGCGCCCGGGAACTTCTCGAAGGTGAAGCGCGGGATCTTGGTGACCACGTAGTCTATGGTCGGCTCGAAGCTGGCCGGCGTGACCTTGGTGATGTCGTTGTCGAGCTCGTCGAGCGTGTAGCCGACCGCCAGCTTGGCGGCGACCTTGGCGATCGGGAAGCCGGTGGCCTTGGAGGCCAGGGCCGACGACCGCGACACCCGCGGGTTCATCTCGATGACGATCTGCCGGCCGGTCGCCGGGTCGACCGCGAACTGCACGTTCGAGCCGCCGGTATCCACCCCGATCTCGCGCAGCACCGCGATCGAGGCGTTGCGCATACGCTGGTATTCCTTGTCGGTCAGCGTCAGGGCCGGCGCCACGGTGATCGAGTCGCCGGTGTGCACGCCCATCGGGTCGACGTTCTCGATCGAGCAGACGATGATGCAGTTGTCCGCGCGGTCGCGGATCACCTCCATCTCGTATTCCTTCCAGCCCAGCACCGATTCCTCGATCAGCACCTCGTGGGAGGGCGAGAGCCGGAGGCCGTTCTGGACGATCTGCTCGTATTCCTCGCGGTTGTAGGCGATGCCGCCGCCCTGACCGCCGAGCGTGTAGCTGGGCCGGATGATCGCCGGCAGGCCGACATGCTCCAGCGCCTCGGCGGCGTCGGCGAAGTCTCCGATCAGCCGCGAGCGCGGGGTGTCGAGGCCGATCGCGGTCATGGCGGCGCGGAACTGCTGGCGGTCCTCGGCCTTCTCGATGGCCTCCAGGTCGGCGCCGATCAGCTCGACCCCGAACTCCGCCAGCGTGCCGTCATGGGCCAGCGACCGGGCGGTGTTCAGCGCGGTCTGGCCGCCCATGGTCGGCAGCAGGGCGTCCGGGCGCTCGCGCTCGATCACCTTGCGGACCATCTCGGGCGTGATCGGCTCGATGTAGGTGGCGTCGGCCGTGCCCGGGTCGGTCATGATGGTCGCCGGGTTGGAGTTCACCAGGATGACCCGGTAGCCCTCCTCGCGCAGCGCCTTGCAGGCCTGGGTGCCGGAGTAGTCGAACTCGCAGGCCTGACCGATGACGATCGGCCCGGCGCCGACGATCAGGATGCTCTCGATGTCGGTGCGCTTAGGCATTGCGTTCCATCAGCTCCCGGAAGCGGGCGAAGAGATAGTGACTGTCCATCGGGCCCGGCGAGGCCTCGGGATGGTACTGCACGGAGAATACCGGCTTGCCGTCGACCTTCAGGCCCTCGACGGTGCCGTCGAACAGCGAGCGGTGGGTGACCGTGACGCCGGCGGGCAGCGAGCCCTCGGCGACCACGAAGCCGTGGTTCTGGCTGGTGATCTCGACCTTGCCGGTCTCCAGGTCCTTGACCGGGTGGTTCGCACCGCGGTGGCCCATGTGCATCTTCTCGGTCTTGGCACCGAGCGCCAGCGCCAGCATCTGGTGGCCGAGGCAGATGCCGAACATCGGCACGCCGCTGGCGATCAGCTTACGCAGCTCCGGCACCGCGTACACGCCGGTCGCCGCGGGGTCGCCCGGGCCGTTGGCCAGGAACACCCCGTCCGGCTTGTGGCCGAGGATCTCGTCGGCGGTCGCGCTCGCCGGCACCACGGTGACCCGGCAACCCTGCGAGGCCAGGTTCCTCAGGATGTTGCGCTTGGCACCGTAGTCGACCGCGACCACGTGGAACTTCGGCTCGGCCAGGGTGCCGAAGCCGTCGCTGCTGCCGTCGTCGGCGAAGTCCCAGAGCGTCTCGGTCCAGATGTAGGTCTGGGTGCAGGACACTTCCTTCGCCAGATCCATGCCCTCCAGGCCCGGCCACCCGGCCGCCAGCTTCTGCAGGGCGGTGACGTCGATGGCACCGTCCGGGGCGTGGCACAGCGCGCCGCTGGGGGCGCCGAGGTCGCGGATCCGGCGGGTCAGCCGGCGGGTGTCGACGCCGGCGATGCCCGGCAGGTCGACCGACTTCAGCCAGTCGTCCAGGTGGCGCTGCGAGCGGTAGTTCGACGGGTCGGTGACGTCGGCCCGCAGCACGCAGCCGAGCGAGGCCGGCGTGGTGCTCTCCAGGTCGTTCGGGTTGGACCCGACATTGCCGATGTGCGGGAAGGTGAAGGTGATGATCTGGCCGGCGTAGGAGGGGTCGGTGAGGATCTCCTGGTAGCCGCTCATCGAGGTGTTGAAGCAGACCTCGCCGACCTTGGTGACCGCCGCACCGAGGCCTCGCCCCCAGAACACCGTGCCGTCGGCGAGCACGAGCGCGGCGGTGGCGCCGGGCGGGGGGGAAGCGGGCGCGGAAGGGTCGGTCATCGGCGGACTCCGGTCGGGCGGGTACCCGCGCGCATGACGGCCCAACGGAGGCGTTGGGCTTGAAATCAGGCTGCGAACGGGCAAATTGGCGGGTTGATAGGCGAAAGGCCGGCTGCCGTCAAGCCGTAAGAATCTATGAGAATGCAGTAAAATCAAAGCCTTGCAAAACAGGCCCCCGTTTGCATGGTGCGGGCCGATCCTGTAATGTCCGCCATCGCTCCGCCCTGGGGCGAACGACGGGCGACGGTTTCGGTCCTTGGGGAGAACCGACAATGTTGCGCGAACAGCTTAACAACGCCTTGAAGGATGCGATGCGCGCGAAGGACAGCCGCGCCGTCGCCACCGTGCGTCTGATTCTCGCGGCCCTCAAGGACCGCGACATCGCCGCCCGCGAGAAGGGCGTGATGGACGGGATCGGCGAGGACGAGGTCCTCTCGATGCTGCAGACCATGATCAAGCAGCGCCAGGAATCGATCCGGCTCTACGAGCAGGGCGGGCGCTGCGAGCTCGCCGAGCAGGAGCAGGAGGAGATCGACGTCATCCGCCGCTTCATGCCGACGCCGATCGAGGGCGCCGAGCTGGAGACCGCGGTGCAGACGACGATCAAGGAGATCGGCGCCTCCAACCTGAAGGACATGGGCCGCACCATGGCCGCCCTGAAGGAGCGCTATCCGGGCCGGATGGACTTCTCCAAGGCCTCGGGAATCGTGCGCGCTTCGCTGGTCTGACCGGGGGCTTCTTGGCCCGTCGCTCCGGGATGGCGACGGCGCGGGCGCGGCGAGACGGGGGCGCTCTTCTTTTCCGTCGTTCCGGAGGGGGCGCGAGAGCGCTCGGCGCCGGGACCCGGCCTCGGCACCCGCGAGCAAGCAGGCCGTCTCACCGCGTGGTGGCGTCCAGCCGGTCGCGCAGCCAGTCGCCGAGAATGCTCATCGAGAAGGTGGCGACGAAGATCACTGCCCCCGGTAGCAGGGCGATCCACGGCGCCTTGTAGAGATGACTGCGGCCCTGGCCCATCAGCACGCCCAGGCTGGTGTCGGGTGGCTCGATCCCGATTCCGAGGAAGTTGAGCGAGGTCTCGGTCAGGATCGTCGCCGGGAAGTTCAGCGACATGTTGACCACCAGGACCGCGGCGATGTTGAGCAGGATGTGCCGGAGATACAGCCGCCAGGGGCTGGAGCCGAGCGCGCTCTGCGCGACCACGTAGCCCTGCTCCTGGGCGGCCAGGGCCAGTCCGCGGGCGAGTCGGGCATAGCGCTCCCACCCGTAGATGCACATCAGGATCACGAAGGTGCCCATGTCGGCGTCCGGCATCACGGCGAGCAACGCCAGCGCCAGCACGATGAAGGGCAGCGAAGCCTGGAAGTCGACCAGCACGCCGACGAGGCCGTCGACCCAGCCGCGGAAATGTGCGGCGGCGAAGCCCAGGATGGTGCCGCCGACCGCGCCGATCAAGGTGCCGAGGAAGGCGATCGACAGGCTCACCTGGATCGCCCGCAGCATCAGCGAGAGCACGTCCTGCCCGATGCCGTCGGTCCCCAGGGGATGCGCCCAGTCGCCGCCCATGAAGACCGGCGGGGCATAGCGGTTCAACAGGTCCTGCTCGTCGAGCGCGTAGGGCCGCAGCCACTGCGCGGTCAGCGCCACGAACACCAGCAAGGTCAGGACGCCGGCGGCGGCGACCACCAGCGGCGGCCAGCGCCGCCAGAGCCGGCCGGCCCGGCCGAGCGCGGTCCTGTCGTCGAACGGCTTCGCCATGCTCATCGCCGCTGGTCCCGGATCCGGGGGTCGATCCAGCCATAGGCCAGGTCGACCAGCAGGTTCGCCACCACCATCGTGACGCCGATCAGCAGCACGATGGTCTGAACCACCGAATAGTCGCGGGCCGCCACCGCATCGACGAGCATCCGTCCGAGGCCGGGCCAGGCGAACACGTTCTCGGTGATCACGCCGCCGCCGATCAGCGAGCCGAGGAACAGGCCGGCGACCGTGACCACTGGGATTGCGGCGTTCGGCAGTGCGTGTTCGCGCACCGCCTGCGGCCATGGGATGCCGTTGGCGAGGGCCGTGCGCATCATCGGATGGCCGAGCATTTCGGCCGTGGCCGAGCGGGCGAAACGGGCGAACACCGCGGCCTCGGCCGAGGCCATGGTCGCGACCGGCATCAACCAGGAGCGCCAGTCGACGATTCCCGAGGGCTGCAGCCAGCCGAGCCATACCGAGAACAGGTAGATCAGCAGGATGCCGACCAGGAAGTTCGGGATCGCGTAGCCGACCACCGCCGCGGTCATCGCCGCCCGGTCGACCAGGGTGTTGCGGCGGATCGCCGCCAGCACCCCGAGCGGAATGCCCAGCGCCAGCGCCAGCACCGCCGTCGGCAGCATCAGGGCGAGGGTTGCCGGCACTCGGGCGGTCACCATGTCGAGCGCCGGATCCGAGGTCCGGAACGACTGGCCGAAGTCGAGGATCGCCAGCCGGCCGAGATGGCGCACGTACTGCTCCCAGTACGGCCGGTCGAGCCCCCAGCGCCGGTTGAAGTCGGCGATCGCCTCGGGACCCGCCTCGGGGCCGAGGATCTGCAGGGCGGGATCGGCGCTCAGATGCAGGGCGACGAAGGTGAAGCTCATCAGCAGCCAGAGCGTCACCAGCGCTCGACCGAACCGCTTCGCGAGCCAGCGGCCGCTCATCGGACCTCCAGGACGTAGGGGAAGTGGCAGGCGACCCTGCGGCCGTCCGCGAGCTGTACGAGTTCCGGATCGCTGCCGCGGCATCGGTCCTGCGCCGCCGGGCAGCGCGCGGCGAAGGCGCAACCGGCCGGCCGCGCCGCTGCCGACGGCGTTTCGCCGGCCAGGCGGATGCGGTCCGCCCGTCCGTCCAGCCGCGGGACCGCGTCGAGCAGGGCCACGGTGTAGGGATGCGCCGGCCGGGTGAACACCGGGTCGACCTCGCCGAGCTCGACGATGCGTCCGAGATACAGGACCGCAACCCGGTCGCTGACGTGGCGGACCACGGCGAGGTCGTGGCTGATGAACAGCATGGTCAGCCCGAGCCGCTCGCGCAGCCCGGACAGCAGCCCCAGCACCTGTGCCTGAACCGAGACGTCGAGCGCCGACACCGGCTCGTCGCAGAGCAGGACGTCGGGTTCCAGCACGAGGGCGCGCGCCAGCACCACGCGCTGGCGCTGCCCGCCGGAGAGTCCGGACGGCGCGCTGTCGAACAGGTGCGGGCCGATGCCGACGGCATCCAGCACGTCCGATGCCCGCCGCCTGCGCGTCGCCGGCGTGCCGATTCGGTGGATGTCCAGCGGCTCGCGGACCTGTGCGAGCACCGGCATTCGCGGATCGAGGGCGCCCAGCGGGTCCTGGAAGACGTACTGCAGACGCCGGCGCAGCGCTTTCCAGGCCGCCGTGCCCCGGTCGTCGATACGATCGCCGTCCAGCCGGACCTCGCCCTCGCCGCCGCGGGCCAGGCGCACGATCAGCTTGGCGAGGCTGGACTTCCCGCAGCCCGACTCGCCGACGATGCCGAGGGTCTCGCCGGCCGCCACCTCGAAACTGACCCCGTCGACCGCGGGTACCGGCCGGCTGCCGCGTCCCGGGTAGCTGAGACGCGCGTCGCGTACCGACAGCTTGGCGGGCGGCCCGAGGGGTTCAGTCATCGTCGGCTCGGGCCATGTGGCAGCGCGTGGCACGGTCGGGTGACAACTGGCGCAGCTCCGGCGCGACCCGGCAGGTCAGCATGGCCCGGGCGCAGCGGGGCGCGAACGCACAACCTTCCGGGACCCGCCCGGGCGGCGGCGCGTTGCCGGGAATGCCGACGATGTCGCCGCGCGGCCGGTCCAGGGACGGTCGGGCGGCGAGCAGGCCGGCGGTGTAGTGATGGAGCGGGGTCCTGAGCACCTCGGAGACCGGTCCCGTCTCGACGATCTGCCCGGCATACATGACCGCGACCCGGTCGCAGATCTCGGCCACCACGCCGAGATCGTGGCTGATCAGGACGACCGACAGGCCGGCCTGTCGCCGCAGGGTTCCGAGCAGGTCGAGAACCTGGGCCTGGATGGTGACATCGAGCGCCGTGGTCGGCTCGTCCGCCACCAGGAGACGGGGCTCGCCGGCCAGCGCCAGCGCCAGGGCGACGCGCTGGCACTGGCCGCCGGAGAGCTGATGGGGATAGGCCTGCAGGATCCGGTCGACGTCGGTCACGCCGGCGTCGCCGAGCAGCTCGCCGGCACGACGCTCGAGGTCACCCGGAATCCGGTGACGGCGAAGTCGTTGCAGGAGATGGCGCCGGACCGTCATCAGCGGGTCGAGCGCGCTCATGGGATCCTGGAAGATCATCGAGAGTGTCCGGCCCCTGAGCCCGGCGAAGGCGCGGGCGTCGCCGGCGGCGACCCGGCACCCGTCGATCAGGATTCGCCCTTCGACCCGGGCCGAGGCCGGAAGCAGGCCGAGCAGGGCCTGGCAGGTGACGCTCTTGCCGGATCCCGACTCGCCGACGATCCCGAGGATCTCGCCGGGGGCGAGCGCGAGGTCCACCCCGCGCACCGCCGGGACCTGCCCTGACTCGCCATCGAAGGTCACGGAGAGGCCGGTCGCGTCGAGCAACGGCGCCGCCGCGGAGGAGCGCGACGGCGCCGCACGAACTGCCGTGTCGTGCACGAGCGTCACTTCTTGAAGCTGAGCTCGGCGTTGGTCAGGTTCATGTACTCGGTCGGGTAGGCCTTCCAGACGATGTCGTCACGCACGCCGTAGAACAGCGGCAAGGCGTGCAGCACCGCGCCGTGCGGGTCGTTCGCGAAGTTGTCAAGCAGCTTCCCGAACACCTCGCGACGCAGCGCGGTGTCGGTCTTGGTCTCCAGGATCTTGCCGAGCCGCAGGAATTCCTCGTTGTTCTTGTAGATGCCGCGCTGCGCCCACGAGCCGTTCGGGCCGAAACGGCGCCAGACCTGGCCGACCGGGTCGGGGTAGTAGGCGCTGAACGAACCGTCGAAGACGTGACGGTCGGCGGTGTCCTCCATGACCTGCCCCCAGTTCTCCTTCATGTCGAGGCGAACGTTGAGGCCGGCCTTCTTCCACATCGCCGCGAGGATCCGGGCGGTCTGGCCCTGGTTGGTGTAGTAGCCCTCCTGAGAGCGGTAGACGATCTCCTGGCCCTTGTAGCCGGCTTCGGCCAGCAGCGCCTTGGCCTTCTCGAGATTGAACTCGGGGATCGGGCGGTCGGCCAGGTACATGGCGCCGAACACGTCCATCTGCCAGCCGTGCGGGACGTTGGTCTTGCCGGCATACAGGCTGTCGACGATCGCCTGCCGGTCGATCGCCAGGTTCATCGCTTGGCGGATGCGCGGGTCGGCCAGCACTTCGTTGCTGCTGTCGTAGATCAGGCCGCGGATGTTGAGGACCGGGCCGCCGACGACATGGGTGCCGGCCGCGTTCTCGATCTCGTCGATCTCGTCCGGCGCCACCTCGGTGATGATGTCGAACTGGCCGGACCGGAGACCGGCGATGCGGGTCGAGATCTCCGGCACCGCGACGAAGGTGACCTTGTCGGCGCCGGCCTTGGCGTCGCCCCAATAGTCCCCGAACGCCTCGATCACGACACGGTCGCCAAAGGTGAAGTTGGTAATCTTGTACGGCCCGGTGCCGACCGGCGCCTTGGCCCATTCGGTCCAGTCGCCGACCTGCTCGAAGGCCTTCTTCGACTCGATCTGCGACGGGTAGCTGGCGAAGCGGTGCACGATCAGCGCGTCGTCGCCCTTCATGGTGATGCGGACCTTATAGCGGTCCAGCACCTCGACCTTCTCGATGCCGCCGAGGAACGGCTTCACGACCACGGTGCCGCCGCCGCCGGCCGACCCGGAGGTCCGGCTCAGCCGCTCGGGCCCGAAGGTCCAGGCGATGTCCTCGGCCGTCATCTCCTCGCCGGTGTGGAACTTAACGCCCTGGCGCAGCGTGAATACGATCGAGCGCGGGCTCTCGACTTCCCACGAGGTCGCGAGGCTCGGCTTCAGCCTGCCGCCGTCGCGGTAGTCGGTCAGGACCAGTGTGTCGAACAGCGAGAACATAATCCGCTGGTTGACGTTGGAGTTCTCCATCACCGGCTCGATCACGTCCGGCAGCTTCTGGACGGCGACGGTCAGGTCTTGGGCCATCGCTCCGTGGCTCGGCGCCATGGCGGTCGCGGCGACCGTGGCGGCGGACACGACCGCGGCACGCAGGTGGGTTCGAAGGGTCATCGAGCGATGCTCCTGGGATCAAGGATTCGGTGGGACGGGCCAGGACGGCGCCGGCCCATCTGCCTATCACCCGCTTCGCGTCGGTTCGGTGTCAGGGTCTTGATGAATCCTTGACGTAAAGATTGCGCATCCTTGAACCCGGGGCGGCGCGCTACCCGACCGTCAGCCAGCCGATATAGCCGCCGTACAGCGCCAGGAAGCCGAGCCCCTCGAGCCGGCAGATCCGCCGGCCGGTGGTCGCGAACACCATCAGCAGGAAAGTCGCACCGACCATGACCCAGAGGTCGGCGCCGACGATATCGTCCGGCAGGTCGATCGGCTTGACCACTGCGGTGACCCCGAGGATCCCGAGCACGTTGTAGATGTTGCTGCCCAGGATGTTGCCGAGCGCCATGTCGGTCTGGCGCCGGTAGGCGGCGACCAGCGAGGTCGCGAGTTCCGGCAGCGAGGTGCCGACCGCGACCACGGTCAGGCCGATCACCGATTCCGAGACCCCGGTGTTGCGGGCGATGTCGACGGCCGAGGAGACCAGCAGGTCGGCGCCGAAAATCACCATGGCCAGTCCACCGAGCGCCAGCAGCACCGCGACCGGCAGCCGGGGCGAGGCGCCGTCGTTCTCCTCGGGCGGCAACGGGCAGTCCGGGCAGGCCGGATGGCGGATCGTGAGGTACAGGTAGGCGACCAGGCCGGCGATCAACAGGGCGCCGGTCAGCCGGTCGATCACGTCGAACAGCGCCAGCCCGAGGCAGGCGACGGCGACCGCCAGGGCGATCATGCCGTCCTGGCGCAGCACCGCCCGATCGACCGCGATCGGCGTCAGGGCGGCGGTCAGGCCCAGGATCAGCAGGATGTTGGCGATGTTCGAGCCGACGATGTTGCCGACCGCGATGCCCGGTGCGCCGACCAGCGCCGCCTGGATGCTGGTGACCAGCTCCGGGGTCGAGGTGCCGAACCCGACCACCACCACGCCGACGACGAAGTGCGGCACGCCGAATCGCTCGGCCAGGGCGGTGCCGCCGCGCACCAGGACCTCGCCGCCGGCGAGCAGCAGAATCAGGCCAGCGAAGAGGAGGAGGATCGTCATCGGTCTCGGCGGTGCGCGGTTTCGGTCACGAACGCTGTAGATGGGGGAGCCGCGACCGGACTTCCACGGCGCACAGTGCATTCCAGCCATTGCATCGGACGCATGGCTGGCGGCGATTCGTCGGATCGTTGCGCGTTCGTGCCGCAGCTTGACCGGTGCCGGTCGACGGGGGCAGGCTGCCGATACGGATTCATACTATCACTCGACGCCAACACTCGATCGCCCGAAGCCGCGACGCAAAGCCGGCCATCGACTCCCGGAGGAAACCACCATGACCGACCGTCCCGATCCCATGAAGGGCAAGCGCCGCTCCTCACAATGGTGGGGCAAGACCGACAAGGACGGCTGGGCGCACCGCTCCTGGATGAAGAACCAGGGCTTCCCGGCGCACCTGTTCGACGGCCGGCCGGTGATCGGCATCGCCAATACCTTCAGCGAGTTCAACCCGTGCAACGCGCACTTCCGCAAGATCGCGGAGCACGTGAAGCGCGGCGTGTACGAGGCCGGCGGCTTCCCGGTGGAGTTCCCGGTGTTCTCGAACTCCGAGAGCCAGCTGCGGCCGACCGCGATGCTGTACCGCAACCTCGCCTCGATGGACGTGGAGGAGGCGATCCGCGGCCTGCCGATGGACGGCGTGGTGCTGCTGGTCGGCTGCGACAAGACCACGCCGGCGCTGCTGATGGGCGCGGCGAGCTGCGACCTGCCGACGATCTGCGTGTCCGGCGGGCCGATGCTGAACGGCTACTACAAGAACGAGAAGATCGGCTCCGGCACCCACATCTGGAAGTTCTCGGAGGCGGTGCGCGGCGGCCAGATGTCGATCGAGGACTTCATGAGCGCGGAGGCCGACAACTCGCGCTCGGCCGGTCACTGCATGACCATGGGCACCGCCTCGACCATGGCGTCGATGGCGGAATCGCTCGGCATGACCCTGCCGGGCAACGCCGCGATCCCGGCGGTCGATTCCCGGCGCTACGTGCTGGCCCACATGTCCGGCATGCGTGCGGTCGAAATGGTGATCGAGGACCTGAAGCTGTCCAAGATCCTGACCAAGCAGGCGTTCGAGAACGCCATCGTCACCAACGGCGCGATCGGCGGATCCACCAACGCGGTCGTCCACCTGCTGGCGATCGCCGGCCGGGTCGGCGTCGATCTCGACCTGAACGACTGGGACCGGCTGGGTCGCGACGTCCCGTGCCTGCTGAACCTGATGCCCTCGGGCGAGCACCTGATGGAGGACTTCTTCTATGCCGGCGGCCTGCCGGCGATCCTCCGCGAGATCGGCGACTTCCTGCACAAGGACGCCGTCACCGCGAACGGCAAGTCGATCTGGGAGAACGTCAAGGACGCGCCGTGCTGGAACCGCGACGTGATCTTCGAGATGGGCAAGCCGTTCAAGCCGAACGGCGGCATCGCGGTACTGCGCGGCAACCTGTTCCCGGACGGTGCGGTGCTGAAGCCGTCGGCGGCGTCGCCGGAGCTGATGGTCCACCGGGGCCGGGCGGTCGTGTTCGAGGACATCGAGGACTACAAGGCCAAGATCGACGACGAGAGCCTCGACATCGACGAGACCTGCATCATGGTGCTGAAGAACTGCGGGCCGAAGGGCTATCCGGGCATGGCCGAGGTCGGCAACATGGGCCTGCCGCCGAAGGTACTGCGCAAGGGCATCACCGACATGATCCGGGTATCCGACGCCCGCATGTCGGGCACCGCATACGGGACCGTCATCCTGCACGGCGCGCCGGAGGCCGCGGCCGGCGGTCCGCTGGCCTACGTCCAGAACGGCGACATGATCGAGCTCGACGTGCCGAACCGGCGCCTGCACCTCGACGTCTCGGACGAGGAGATGGCGCGGCGCCAGGCCGCCGGCACGACGTTCGAGAACCCGTATGACCGCGGCTACTCGAAGCTGTACGTCGACACCGTCAACCAGGCCGACAAGGGCGCCGACCTCGACTTCCTGGTCGGCAAGTCCGGCACCCCGCTGATGCGCGAGAGCCACTGAACGAGGGGCGGGCGGCTGGTGGATCCCGGGTCGGGCTGCGCCCGCCCGGGATGACGATGTAGGAGGCAGGGCGCCGCATCCCCCTCCACTCTGACGTCATCCCGGACGGACGCGCGGTAGCGCGACCGATCCGGCATTAGGTAGCAAATGCACCTTGGGGCGCGGCGACTTCGGCGGCGCGGTTCCGTAGACTCGTCGTCATGGCAAGCCCCATCGTCATCAACGCGCTCCTACAGCGGAAAGCCGAACTCCTGGCCGACGCCGAGAAGGTCTGTGACCAACTCGACGCGATCTATGAGGACATCAACCATTTGGATGTCTCGCTCGCGCTCCTGGGCCACACCGGCACCGGCAGGACGTTCCCCAAGCGCAAGCGGCCTGCGGAGATGTTCTATCAGGGCGAGCTAACCCGGCTCCTGTTCGACCACCTGCGATCCGCCGGCCCACAGACGTTCGTGCAGATACGAGACGCGCTCATCGACCTGAAGGGCGCAGACCGTGGCGACCTCCGCATCCGCAGGTCCGTCCACAAGAAGGTCATCATCGCGCTCAGGCGTCAGGAGAAGCGCGGGACGATGGTTAGGGATGGGGAGGCGTGGCGGGTGGCGTGACTCGTTAGCCGTCCAGCCGACGCAGCCACGCCAAACCAGTTAGGCGCCCGACAAAAATGAGAATTATCCAAGCAAAACCAACCTGAATCATCCGAAGGCCGAGGGCCGACACGTCTTCCTTATAGCTTTCGATCCACTTTTCGCCGCTTGTTCCGGTCACTACCCCGAGCATGCAC